>FSXA01000516.1_pt1 | contig 36185 bp, 34 predicted proteins | sample 1638081 | NCBI WGS metagenome assembly FSXA01 (sample SAMEA3914788, study PRJEB12502) | metagenome | biome: forest; material: soil | place: Canada | collected 2011-07-03 | depth 0.1 m
AACCGCGGGCACAGTGCACGTCCTCAATCTCGTCGAAGGCGAAGAAGCCGTCGTCGAAAGCCCGCACCATGCCTTCGAGCCCTTCATCATCCACTATGCCGAGACCTTCATCGTCCCCGCTGCCGTGGGGCCATATACCATTCGTCCTCATGGCGCGTCGGTCGGCAAGGAATGTGCCACCATGCTCGCCTACGTCCGGAAAGGCAGACACCATCATGCGTCCTGAGCGCTCATACACACGCCTGCTTCTCGCCGTCATCGCGGTCTTCTTATTCACGGCACACGCGCATGGGTCCGTGACCCCGTGCAAGGCTGCCTTTGCGCCCGAGACCGGCAAGAGGTTCGGCTGGCAAGGCGCGGACGCCGCCTACTCCATCCCTCTCCCTGACGGGCGCGACATCTGGATATTCGGCGACACACTCTACGGTACCCACCGCGTTGTCAGTGGCAACAACCCCCTCATGGTCCACAACTCTCTTGGCATATCGACCTGTAATGGCGGCCATTGGAAGCTCCACTACCTTCTCCGCCACGGTGCCGACGGCCATCCGCTCAGCTTCTTTTCACCCACGGACCCGGCACACTGGTACTGGGCGCTCGACGGCTTCTATGCCAATGGCGACCTATGGGTCACCTTGCTCTGCATACGCCACACCACCACGTCTGCACCGGCAGGCATGGACTTTGAAACTTGCGGCTCTGATCTCGCACAGATTTCCGGGCTTAGCCACGATCCTGAGCATTGGCAGGTCACAGTACATCCCCTGGTGCCCGATGGAGTCAAAGCCTACCCTTCCGCGACTACCGTCGTGCACAACGGCTATGCGTATCTGTTTGCCCTTTATGAGAACGGCACACGACCACTGCTGGCCACGCGCATACCGCTTACCGGCATCAATGACCCGGCAGCCCACCTCGAATACCTGGGCGCCGACAACGCCTGGCACCCAGGCTTCGACCCCGCCCATGCGAAACAGGTTATGGCGCAAGGAAGCCCCGAACTCTCCATCCGCTATCACCCAGAGCTGAAGGAGTGGATCTCGGTCTCTTTCGACCCCGCCACCTTTTCTGACCGGATCATCCTGCGCACCGCGCCCAATCTCACCGGCCCATGGACCGATCTGCGCGACGCTACCACGCTCTACCATGTTCCTGAAATGCAAGCAGGACCGAAGCATGACAAAAACATCTTTTGCTACGCCGGCAAAGAGCACCCCGAGCTCGAGGTTCCCCGCGACATCGTCTTAACATACGTCTGCAACACATTTTCCCCACCAGAGCTGACGAATCATCTCGACATCTACTTACCTCAAGTTATCCGCGAACCCATGATGCCGACTGCTTCGCGTTAAATCTCACGGAATATGTTGGCGTCGGCATGCACGCCTTCTTTCACGAAGAAAGCTGCGAACACACCCTGTTTTGCGTTCTAGGTTCCTCGCAGGTGATTGGAGTTAGGCGAGTCCAGGCCCCCGTCCGACTTGCGATGCGATTGGAGACGCGCATAAAGAATGCCGCCAACACTTGAGGGCGTCCGCGGCATTGAGTGATCAAAATTGTCCGGGATATTGTTGTCCAGTTCGGGATATTGTTGTCCGTCTCCCGACTCGACTGCGGGAGCGATGTAATCTCCCACTCTACCGTGACGCTTCTAGCATGGTTCCGAGGTTGGTCTGCGTCAGAAATCTGAATGGGGAAAGATCTATGTCGGGACCTCGATGGGATCGATGATTCATCTGGAGAATGCTGCAGAAAAGCAAGTAATAGTTGGTTGAAGCATCCAACCGGTACTTGCCCTTGTTGCCGTTTCCAAGTTTCCATTGTTGAAACTTGCCACTTAAGTGAGTTCGCAGCTTAGGTGGTCGCGACTTGGACCTTAAGCATCGCCGTACAATCGCAGTTTTTTACAGGAGTTGAAGATCGGAGTGAACTATTCCTCCTCCCACGACGTACGTGTCTAACACGTGCACGAACTTCGGGAGAACACCACATGCAAGACGTCCTCGTCGCGCTCCGTCAGTTCCGCAAGTCGCCTGCGTTTGCCGCAACCGTCATTCTTACAATTGCGTTGGGCATTGGGGCAAACACCGCAATCTTTACGTTGGTGCATGCGATTCTGCTGCAGTCCTTGCCGGTGAGCGACCCAAAGACGCTGCTTCGCGTGGGCGACCTGGACGATTGCTGCGTTAATGGCGGCTTCATCAACGAGAACGGCGACTTCGACCTCTTCTCATATGAGCTTTATAAGCACCTCGACGAGACGACGCCGGAGTTTGAACATCTGGCGGCCATGCAATCGGCCAGCAACGAGATGAGTGTGCGTCGAAACTCGGAGCCGGCGAAGTCTCTGCGCACGGAGTATGTGTCAGGCAACTACTTCGAAACACTTGGGGTAAGCACGTTTGCAGGACGCGTGCTAGGTAACGCCGACGATCACGCGGGCGCCGCGCCGGCGGCGGTCATGAGCTATCAGTCATGGCAGTCGAACTATGGCGGTGATCCCAAGCTACTGGGAGCGACGCTCTATCTCCAGGGCAAGCCGGTGACGTTGGTCGGCATTGCGCCGGCTGGCTTCTTTGGCGATCGCATACGGAGTAATCCTCCGGAGGTGTGGATTCCGCTTGCGGACGAACCACTGCTTGAGGGAAAGACTAGCAATCTGCACGTGGCTGAGAGCAACTGGCTTTATTTGCTCGGCCGCGTCAAGCCGGGAGTCAGCATCACGGCGCTCGATAGCAAGATGTCGGCAAACCTGCGGCAATGGCTCGCAACGCAACCAGCATACATTAGGAATGGCGGCGCAACGCTGATTCCGAGGCAGCATGTAGTCATCGTGCCGGGCGGTGCGGGCATCGAAAATCTGCAGCAGGAGACAGGCAAAGGGCTGTATCTGCTGATGGCGATCTCTGGGTTGGTACTGCTGGTTGCCTGCGCCAATATAGCGAACCTCTTGCTGGCGCGCGGGGCGACGCGCAAGGCGGACACCTCCATTCGCATCGCGTTGGGCGCGGCACGTACGCGGCTGATTCGGCAGACGCTGACCGAGAGCGTTTTGCTGGCATGCGCCGGCGGAGTCGCCGGACTGGCAGTAGCCTACGTGGGTACGCGGATGATTCTTGCGCTCGCATTTCCGGATGCTCCGTCTCTTCCCATCAAGGCGAGCCCATCGCTGATGGTCCTGGGCTTCGCGTTTTTGTTGTCGCTGGCTACGGGCGTCGTGTTCGGGGTTGTGCCAGCGTGGATCATGTCGCACTCGGATCCTGCCGACGCGTTGCGTGGGTCCAACCGCACCACACGGGACCGCGTAACTCTCCCACAGCGATGCCTAATCGTGTTTCAGGCGGCGCTCTCGTTGGTGTTGCTGGTGGGCGCCGGGCTGCTGACCAAGAGTTTGAGCAATCTGGAACGTCAGGACTTTGGGCTACAACCGACAGGCCGCTACGTGTTCCATCTTGACCCGGCAGGCGCTGGCTATACCGCAGAGACGCTGCCTGCCCTCTACCAGACACTGGAACAGCAGTTCGGATCGTTGCCAGGGGTGCAGAATGTGGGTATGGCGCTCTATAGCCCGCTGGAGGGAAATAACTGGGGTGAGGGAGTGTACGTGGACGGGCACCCCGCACCGGGGCCGAACGATCACAACAACTCGTCGTGGGACCGAGTCAGTTCGCACTTCTTCGAGACCGTGGGGCAGCCGGTGATTCGTGGAAGGGGGATCACCGAGGACGACACAACAACCTCGCGAATGGTGGCAGTCGTCAATCAGACCTTTGTGAAGAAGTTCTTTCCCAAGGAAGATCCCATCGGGCGACATTTTGGGGACTTCGATCAGCGATTCGCCACATCCTTCGAGATTGTGGGCATTGTGGCAGATGCGAAGTATAGCAACCCACGCGAGGAGGTGCGACCAATGTACTTCCGTCCGTTGACGCAGACGCTGCCGGGGTTGACGGAGCCGAACTTCATCATGGCGGAGGGACGATCGCTCTACATCAATTCGGTGACGCTGCACTTTCAGCGGCCGCCGCAGAATCTCGATGCTTTGATACGCCATACACTGGCCAACATCAATCCAAACCTGACGATGATCGACCTGAATTCGCTGGACTACCAGGTAGCGACCAACTTTACCCAGGAGCGGCTGGTCGCGCGATTGACAGTATTGTTCGGAGCGTTAGCGCTCGTTCTTGCGTCTGTTGGACTGTATGGAATCACGTCGTATCAAGTAGCTCGCAGGACGAACGAGATTGGACTGCGCATGGCTCTGGGAGCGAATCGCGCGAATGTACTAGGAATGGTGATCCGGGGAGCGATTGTGCAGGCTAGCGTGGGGCTTGCGCTGGGCGTTCCGATTGCGGTCTTCGGCGCTCGTTACATGGCGGACCAGCTGTACCATGTGCGTTCGTACGATCCGCTGAGCCTAGCAGTTGCGGTCCTCGTTTTGTCGGCCTCGGCAATGCTTGCCGCATTTCTCCCAGCGCGAAGAGCAGCAAACATTGAACCCTTGACCGCGCTGCGCATGGAGTGAATCTTCAGCGGTCTATTCTGCTCAGGCCGCTTCCTTTCCGCGATCCGGAGCGGACCATGCGATCCTCTTAGCCAGTGTCCACTTAAGCCGCCAGGTCGTGTCCACTTATCGCGAAGTGGACACGACCTCATACAAAAGGGCCATCAGCCGACGCTTACTCTCGAACGAGAGATGCTAACCCCGGCGAATACGTTTTCACGGCAGGAACCATCATAGAAGCATGGTCCAACGAAACGGATTCTCTGAGCTTCTGCACGACAGTTTTTGTGTTTTATGGTCAGTAGTTTGGTTGGTCCTGACGGTTGCAGGCGTTCCTGTGCAGGGGCAGACAGTCAAGGTCGATCCATCCACCAAGAGTGATAAAGACACGATCACATTCGGCAATGGGGACACGCTCACGGGCAAAGTCGGCAAGGTCGTGTACGGGAACGTGAGCTTCCACAGCGACGAGCTGGGAGACCTGACGATTCCGTTGACCAAGATCAAGGCGATGCACACGACTACGGTGTTCGCAGCGGGGTCGACGACGGAGCGGCTCACAAAGAAGAACGTTGCGGAGCAGGTGCCGGTGGGAAAGATCGTGCTTGAGAATGAAAACCTCAGCGTGATGCTGCCGAAGGGCGAGATGCGGGAATTCCCCGTGAAGGACCTAAGGTTCATGCTGGATGAGCCGGCCTACCGGCGGGAGATGCACAACCAATCGGACTTTTTGTACGGGTGGTATGGCACAGCTACGCTGGGCGCGACCATCGTGACGTCGACCAACAGTGCGCAAACCTATACAGGTACGGTGGGATTGGTACGGGCGATCCCGACGATTGCTGGGCTGCCGGCCGGGAGCAAGACGATTCTGAACCTGAGCGGGACCTACGGCTTAGCGAAAGACCCGGAGATCGTCTCCGGGGCCGACGTGTTTCAAACAGCGTCGGTGACCAAGACCGACATTCTGCACGGCGATCTGGAGTACGACAAGTTCTTTACGCCAACGGTCTTCGGGCTGGTGAACGCAAACGCGGACCATAACTTCGGCAACGGCCTGGAGCTGCAGCAGGCGTATGGTGCGGGCATCGGATGGGGCATCCTGCGAAGCCCACAGAATGATCTGGCGGTGCGAACGAGCCTGCAGTATGAACAGCAGCAGTTCTACAACGGCCTCACGAGCGGACTCGGGACGCCGACGGAGAACCTGGTGAGCGCTTCGATCGGGGAGACGTGGAGCAGGACATTTCCGCACAACATCAAGTTCAACGAGTCTCTGACGCTGAACCCAACGTTCAATGTGGTCAAGGCGTACTCGGGTACGGCTAAGGCGGGGCTTGTCTTTCCGGTGTATAAGAACCTGAACTTCTCGGTGACGACGACGGACAACTATCTCGGCGACCCGCCGGAGGGATTTCTGCGCAATACCTTTCAGTTCACGACCGGAGTTACGTATACGTTGAAATGATTCGTGGATGAGCGTGGTGGAAATGTCCAGTTCCTCAATTGCCGACTCTTCAATCCGCAAGGAGGGGGGACAAACCAGACAATTGCACATTCTAAAGGCTTTACAATCCGGAATGGTTTGCAAAAACCGGTATTCCGGGCTGGAATTGGCATCAATTTGGCATCAACTCACGACCCAGTGGGCGAGAGCAGTTTGCATTCGCTTCCATTTACGCGAAGGCGAACCCTCAGCGAGGCCGGCCAAAGAGGAGACCGCACCCACAGGGAATCAAGTCTCTATCTCCACCTTCCAACTTCGAGATGCCTCTGTTAGGGGGTGAGTTGCAGAGAATCCTTACGATGAGAACTTGAGCCCGTCACTCGTCTCAATGGCACATGAGCGCGGCTTTCAGTGCTCCCATGTAAATGCCGCGGTGGCAAATCCGGTGATCGCTAGAGCGTTCACGCGCGAAAACGACGTCAGAAAATCGAGCTCGGTCGCCAAGCAGGAATACATTACATATTCGAATATTGTAATATTCTTGCATGCAGGATTCTTTGCGACGATTCAAAGCAGACATCTTTCAGGCGCTCGCGCATCCCACGCGGATCGCCATTCTCGAACTCCTCAGCCCAGGAGAGCTCTCGGCCGGAGCGTTGATCGAGAAGCTCGGCATGGAGCAGGCGAACGTCTCGCAGCACCTCGCGGTGTTGCGGGCAAAACACCTGGTCACCAACCGCAAGACCGGAAATCAGGTCTTCTATTCTGTCCGCGACCCCATCCTGATCGAGGTCCTGAATCTGATGCGCACCTACTTCCATGCTCATCTCAAGGAATCCTTGGGCATGCTGGACGAGATGGAGAAGCCACTGGAGACGGCTCTATGAACTCGGCGCCTCCTTGGCTTCCGCGCTCGATTACGTGTCTCCGCGGCTACACCTCCAGACACTTCGCGCATGATCTCATCGCGGGGTTGACGGTCGGCCTGGTCGCGCTCCCGCTCGCGATGGCCTTCGCGATTGCGTCCAACGTTCCTCCGCAGGCTGGTCTCTACACCGCAGTGGTTGGCGGTTTTTTGATCTCGGCGTTGGGTGGGTCGCGGGTGCAGATCGGGGGACCGACCGGTGCCTTTGTCGTGATTGTGGCCGGCATCGTCGTGAAGTTTGGGTTGGATGGTCTGGCGCTGGTCGGGATGATGGCAGGGCTGCTGCTGCTCGTCATGGGCTTGACGGGGCTTGGCAGCGCGGTCAAATACATCCCGCGCCCGGTGACCATTGGGTTCACCAACGGGATCGCGCTGCTGATCGCATCCACACAGATTAAAGACTTCCTCGGGCTAAAGACGCCGCCCGTCCCCAGCGACTTCTTGGCGCGGCTGCGGATGCTCATGCACTACGCTGGAACCACACGATGGCAGACCGTAACCGTTGCCGTGGCCTCGCTCGCTATCATTTTGTTGTGGCCGCGACTGACGAAGCGGCTCCCCGGATCGATTGTCGCCCTCTTCCTGTCCACGGCTCTGGTTGTCACCTTCCATCTCCCCATCGAGACAATCGGAAGTAAATTCGGGGGCATCCCGCAAGGCTTTCCGCACTTCGCCTGGCCTCGCTTGCAGGGGGCACACATCCTGCCTTTGCTTCCCTCGGCCTTCACGGTTGCGCTGCTTGCGGCTGTTGAAAGCCTGCTCTCCGCGGTGGTTGCCGACGGCATGAGCGGTGATCATCACAACTCAAACATGGAGTTGGTCGCGCAGGGCGTCGCGAATATCGCATCGCCACTGTTTGGCGGCATCCCCGCGACGGGTGCAATTGCCCGCACCGCGACCAACATACGCTCTGGCGCGCTCACTCCAGTCGCTGGCATGGTCCACGCGCTCGCGTTGCTGGCCATTCTGCTCGTGGCCGCTCCGCTGGCCCGCTTTGTCCCGTTGGCTACGCTGGCCGCGGTGTTGTTCGTCGTGGCCTACAACATGGGGGAGTGGCGCGAGATCGGCACCATCCTGCGCCTGTCGAAGGCCGACATCGCGGTTTGGCTTACAACCTTCGCTCTGACCGTCCTCGCGGACCTGACCGTCGCCGTGGGAGTGGGAATGGCGCTGGCGGCACTCCTCTACATCTACCGCATCGCGGAGACCACCACCGTTGCCCCGGTCACGCTCGAATATCTGGAGGATGGGCAGGCACATAGCCTGCAGGACAAGGAGATTCCCGCGAATGTAACGATTTTGCGCATTCACGGTCCGTTTCTCTTCGGAACGACCGACAAGCTCGCGGAGGCGACCACGCACCTGAAGCAGTTGGGAGATGTCGTCATCCTGCGCCTGCGCAATATGACGGCGCTCGACGCTACCGGCATCCACGCCCTCGAGCAGTTCTCCGATCGTCTGCATAAGGCAGGCAAGACACTTCTGCTCTGTGGCGCGCGCGACCAACCGTCGCGGCTCATCTCGCAGTCCGACTTTCTCAAGCATGTGGGAGCCGAGAATGTATTGCCGCACGTTCAGGCCGCATTGGCGCGGGCGCTGGAGATCCAAGCAGACTTCGAAGGAGTCGGCCAGGAACTGGCGCGTGAAATGGAGCACCGGCCACTCTAGCCGTTTACAACACCAAGCGTACTCAAGACGAGCAACTAGCCTTCTTTTGGAGGGGATTTGCGTGGCGATTGCAAGGAGATCGGATTGGAACAGGTGCAAGAAGCGGAGCAAGTGGACGCGGTTTGTGACAACTCTCGGAGAAGGTCTGCTGAGGTTCGACCACGCATCTATGCGGATGGTGATGCTTTGACCTTGCAGTTTCAAATCGGCGAGGTCCAGAGCCAGATGTTGGCGAGCGATCCGAACCTCCTAGTGCTCTCCTATACCCGTGCGATGATGTCCTTCCTGAGCTTTTATCCGCATCCCAGACGGATCGCGATGATCGGGCTGGGTGGCGGCTCGATGCCGAAGTGGTGCTACCGGCAACTTCCCACGACTGACATCACCGTGATCGAGATCAGCCCGATGGTGATCGCTCTGCGAGAACAGTTTTATATTCCAGCCGACGACACGCGATTCCGCGTGCTTTGCGGCGATGGCGCGGATTATGTAGCGACCACGGAGGATGCGCCGGAGGTCCTGATCGTGGATGGATTCGATCTGCTTGGGCAGCCGCCCCAACTCTGCTCCCAGACGTTTTACGAGGACTGCTATCGCGCGCTCGCCCCGGATGCGATGCTGGTCGTCAATCTATGCGGTCCTAACGTTCAACAATACATCGACCGAATTCGGAGAACCTTTGACGATCGCGTGCATCTCCTTGTCCCAGAGGACGGAGAGAACAAGATCTTATTCGCAGTGAAGGGAACGAGTCATCGATAGCGAGGAGGGTCTGATGGTGCGCCCGCAAAAGCGACGAGAACGCGCCCAGCGACAGCGTGTTCCGCGGCGACGGGCCACGCGTCCCAACCCGAAGTGGAGCATGGATTTCATCGCGCAGCGACTGCCGGACGGCCGCTGGATCCGGGTGCTGACGGTGGTGAACCAGTTCACGCGGGAGTGCCTGGCGCTGTTTGCCGATAACGCTACGGGTGCATACGATCGTACAGCGAGGCCTCATGCGATCGGTGCGTACTTGATCGGGCTAATCCAGGTTGGTCTTAGGTGACAAGCGGGCCCTCTGAGGACGCTACCGGGATGTCCCAGATATCCCTGCAATACTCTCGAATCGTGCGATCGGACGAGAATTTTCCTGATCTCGCTGTGTTGAGGATTGACATCCGGCTCCAGTGATAGGTGTCGGAAAATGCGGTGTTGATTCCGCTTTGAGCGAAAGCATAGGAATCGAAGTCGGCGAGGAGAAAGTACCGATCTGCGTTCAGCAACTCGTCCACCAAAGGCTTGAAGATCTCACGATCGCCGTTGCTGAAACGGCCATCCGACAGTCCGTCGAGAACCTCGCGCAGCAATGGGTTGCGCTCGTAATACTCGCGAGGGCGATAGCCGTCGCGGCTCAGTTGCTCGACCTGTGGTGTGGTGAGGCCAAAGAGGAAGAAGTTCTCTTCGCCGACCTCCTTCCGAATTTCGACGTTCGCTCCATCCAAAGTGCCGATGGTGACCGCCCCGTTCATCTGGAACTTCATGCAGCCCGTTCCGGAAGCCTCTTTGCCAGCCGTTGAGATTTGCTCGGACACATCGGCAGCAGGATAGATTCGTTGCCCCAGTGACACGTTATAGTCAGGCACGAAGACAACCTTCAATTGACCTTTCACGTCGGGGTCGTTGTTGACCACTTCCGCGACCGTGCAGATCAGCTTGATCATGAGCTTCGCCATGATGTAAGACGGCGCGGCTTTACCGCCAAAGATAAATGTTCGAGGAACGATGGTGAAGTTCTGGTCGGCCTTGATGCGACAGTAAAGGCTCAGAATATGCAGCGCATTCAGGTGCTGTCGCTTGTACTCATGGATTCGCTTCACCTGGATGTCGAAGATAGACTGAGGATCCGTGGCGATAGCCAGTTCCTGCTGCAGATACTCCGCAAGGCTCGTTTTCGTCGCCTCTTGCGTCCCGCGCCATCGCTCCAGGAACCCGCGGTCTTCTGCAAACTGCTCCAGTGCGCGTAGCTCTTCGGGCTCCGTGTGCCATTTCGTTCCGACCGCCTCGTTGATCAGCGACGAGAGAGACGGGTTGGCCAGCATGATCCAGCGTCGCGGCGTCACGCCATTGGTCTTATTGCTGAATCTCTCCGGAAAGGCATCATAGAAATCCCGCAGTGTGTTCTGCTTCAGCAGTTCTGTATGAAGCTCCGCGACTCCATTCACGGCCTTACTCCCGACAACGGCTAGGTACGCCATCCGCACCGTCTTCTCGCCATCTTCGCCGATCAGTGACATCCGTCTTATCTTCTCGGGATCATTTGGGAAACGCTGCTGCATACTGTCCAGGAAGCGCCGGTTGATCTCGAAGATGATCTCCAGATGACGCGGGAGCAACTCTTGAAAGAGAGGGAGGGACCACCGCTCCAACGCTTCGGGGAGCAAGGTATGGTTGGTATAGCCGAAGGTCTTGTGAGTGACCTCCCATGCCTGATCCCAGCCGTGCCCCTCTCCGTCCATCAGCAGCCGCATAAGCTCGGCGATACCGATCGAGGGATGAGTGTCGTTCAGTTGCACGGACCATTTGAGATGGAGTTCGTCCAGGGGGAGGGCCTGAAGTTTGTGGATCCGGATCATGTCCTGCAGCGAACAGGAGGTAAAGAAATACTGCTGCTGCAGACGCAGGCGCTTGCCCTTATCTTTATCATCGCTCGGATACAGAACCTTGGAGATGGTCTCTGATTCCATCTTCTCGCGGACCGCTCCCATATAATCGCCGGCGTTGAAACTTGCGAAATCGAAGGAATCGACCGCTTCCGCCTTCCACAGACGAAGCCGATTCACGGAACCGATTCGATAGCCCGGAATGGGTGTGTCATAGGGCACCCCGCGAACGGTCTGCCCGGGAATCCAGCGCCACCTCAGTTCTCCGGACTCATCCGTGTAGGTCTCTGTGCGGCCTCCGAAGCCGACGTCGAAACTGGCATCCGAGATCGGGATCTCCCACGGGTTCCCAAACTGCAACCACTTGTCGGAGCGTTCCGCCTGCCAACCGTCCCGAATCTCCTGACGGAAGATGCCGAACTCATATCGCAGGCCGTAGCCAATCGCCGGGACGTTGAGAGACGCGAGCGAATCCATAAAGCAGGCCGCCAACCGTCCGAGTCCACCGTTCCCGAGGCCGGGCTCCGGCTCTTCGCACGCGAGATCCTCGAGCTTGATGTCCAGCTCATTCAGAGCGTCACGCCAGATTTCGGTCGATCCGAGGCTCTGGAGATTGTTCATCAGGTGTGGTCCCGGCAGGTACTCCGCCGAAAGATAACAGATTACCCGGGTATCCTTGCGCCTGTAACGCTCGACGGTCGCGATCCACTGCTCCATCAGATGGTCGCGGACCGCATGTGCCAGGGCGTGATATCGTTCGACCGCGGAGGAAAACTCAAGAGGCCTTCCGACCGTATGCGTCAAATGATCGAGAAACGTCGCACGCAGCTCACCAGTCGTGACAACTGCACTCTTCTTCTGATCCACGCTTTGAGCCACCGTATCTCCTCGCTTCAAACCCAAGCCAACGGAACGATTGCGCTGACGCCGAGCGGACTGCAGAGAACCATGAGATCCAGAGACATGCCCATCACGCTTCACCAAGGACGCGCTATGGATCATTAGCGCATATCCAGATTACATCTGTGTGATGCAGCGTGAAGATCGTTTAGCTTGTGCAGTGCGCTCACGAAAATCCGGTCCGCCACTGAACTTCGACCACGACTTTTCCACACAGCCCGCGATCCAGGTGCTCGAGAGCCTCTGGAACGGAACTGAAGTCATCTGGAGCGTCGATGACAGGAGGAACACCGGCCGCGCATCCGTGATTGATCCAACGATTACCGATATAACGAGGGCCGATGTCATACGTCATGATGCCGGCAGAAACATCCTCGATGACACGGATGGGGTCTTCTCGTTCGGAATCGTTTTCCTGTATCCGACAGAAAGCATATCCTTCGCGACGGGTCTCAATGCTCCTCCCTTGAAACCAATCGGTCGAAACATAACATTGCCAGTTGTTTCGCGTGCGCGGGATCACGCTGTCCCGAAATCGCCTGTCGCAGTGCCAACCCCTCGGTCAGGCTGGTGAGCACGGCAACCACCTCCTCCGGAGAGGCACTGAGCACGAGGCCCAACTGGCTTACACATTCCTGTAAGAGGATTGCCCCATCTGCTCGCCGGCGTTCCTGTTGTTCCAGAAAGGCGACCCGGACCGTCTCATCCCGCAATGCCTTTGCCTGAAACTCAGCCTGCAACAATACCCATGCTGGATTTGTCACAAGATTGCCGACAGATTCCCGCATCATCTGAAACCGCTCCTGTACGCTTCGATCGCTTTCGAGAATCGATCGAAAATTCAGTATCTCGGTTTCCACACTGGACTGCATGACGGCCAGGAAGAGCTCGTCCTTGTTGCGGAAGTTCGCGTACAGTGCGCCGCGCGTGTAACCCGCCTCCGCCGCAATCCTTTCGGCCACCGACTCTGCGAGACCATAACGCAGGAAATGCTCCCGACCTACCGCAATCAGACGCGCACGTGTCTGGGCCTGACTCTCCTTCCGACTCAGCGGCGGAGAGGCCACGCCGCCCATATCGCACTTGCTCGACTTGGAAATGACGTCCATAGGTCTAAGTCTGGCGAAGATACGTCCTGGTTGCAACCTGCTTCAACTCGGAGTTCCCTGCTTTAGCCCAAAGTTAAAGAATCCGAGTTCCATTCGAATACATCATGTATCTGGAATTAGGATACACCTTTCAAGGGAAGAGGAACGGTTGGCAGCAGAGATCAGTACCCCCGCACCGTGGAAGCCGAAGGCCAACCCATGGCTCATCGCAGCGACGGTGGCGTTGGCGGCTTTCATGGAAGTGCTTGATACCTCGATCGCCAATGTCGCTCTCCCGCACATTGCCGGCGACCTCGGCGCCAGCACCGATCAAGGAACCTGGGTTCTTACGAGCTATCTCGTCTCGAACGCGATCATTCTGCCGGTGGGCGCCTGGGCCTCGAGTGTCATCGGCCGCAGGAACTTCTTCTTGCTTTGCATCACGATCTTCACGGTCGCGAGCTTCCTTTGCGGTATCGCGCCGACGCTCCCGATCCTCCTCCTTTCTCGTGTCATTCAGGGTGTCGGAGGTGGAGGCCTTCAACCCATGGCGCAGGCGATTATGGCGGATTCCTTCGAAGAAAAGAAGCGAGGCCAAGCCTTCGCGCTCTATGGCCTCGTCGCAGTCCTTGCGCCATCTCTCGGACCGACGATCGGCGGCTGGATCACCGACAATTACTCCTGGCGATGGATCTTCTATATCAACCTCCCCGTCGGTATCCTCGCTTTCTTTCTGGTCAGCCGCCTGGTCCAGGACCCTCCCTGGATCAAAGCGGATCGTGCCAACCTCAAAAAACTGGACTACCTCGGCCTTGGGTTGCTGACGATCGCCATGGGCGGCATGCAGATCATGCTGGATAAGGGTGAAGAGAATGACTGGTTCGCCTCCACCTTTATCCGCATCTTCTGCTTCCTGTTCATTGCGGGTATGATCGGCCTGATCTGGTGGCAGTTACGGGCTAAGAACCCTGTCATGAACCTGCGGCTGTTCCAGTACAAGAACTTCGCCATCTGCTGTTTTCTCATGATTCTGGTCGGCGGAGTCTTGAATGCCGCAACCGTCCTTGAGCCCCAGTTCCTCCAGCAGCTGATGGGCTATACCGCCACCCGTGCAGGCGAGGCACTCGCGGCAGGAGGGATCGCCTTGCTCGTGGTCATGCCTATGGCAGGATTAGCGACCGGCAAATTTCCGGCAAGAAACATGGCTGCATTCGGTTTCCTCTGTTTTGCCGGTGCGTTCTATTACACCTCCACGCACTTCACTCTCACCATGACCTTCGCTTTCGCCTCCTGGCTGCGGGTCCTTCAGATGTTCGCAATTCCCTTCGCCTTCATCGCGATCACGACCGCGGCCTATGTCGGACTGCCCAAAGAAGCGAGCAACCAGGTCTCCGGAATCATCAACTTCGTCCGCAATGTCGGCGGCAGCATCTTCATCGCAGTCACTGGAGCGATCGTGACCAACCGCTCGCTCTTCCATCAGGCCCGTCTCCAAGAATCCATGCAGCCGGGCAATCCTGCTTTTGTAGATCAGGTGAACGCGCTAACCTCTTTCTTCGGTGGTGCCGGCAAGGGTCCCGGCCCCGGACTCATGGCACGAGCTGCCATCTACCAGCAGCTCAATCAGCAGGCCGCCGCGCAGGCATATCAGGACATCTACCGTCTGCTCTGCTGGATGGCGATGGGCATGGTGCTGTGCGCCTTCATTCTAAGCAAGAACAAGCGCGGCGAGGGGGCTCCGGCAGGAGAAGCGGTACATTAAGCCACCCAATCGGGTATGACGAAACGATGGACATCGTCGGCACCTGTCATGAATTGCACTGTTACCGCTTAGGAATGTCGGGAGTGCGGTACGCCAGAGGCACATTATCGGCGCGTATGGAATGGGCAGGTTCCACTCTCCGGTTCATTGTCGTCAGGAAGCGCATACTGTTTCCATTCCCGGTTGGCGGAGTCTCCATAGAACCCAATGTCGGGATGGACGCTCATTCCGTCATAGGCCAGCATGCGCTTGTGAATACGTTGCCGGACGGCTCCGGCAATCGGCTGTGAAGTCTCTGGATCGAGGAAGAGAGACCTGGGTTGGAATACCAACACCATGCCGGGGCCAAGATTCCTACTGAGACGGCGCTGATAGGTGGGTGAGGCACCGACCACGAACATCTCGCAGCCCTCGAAGGAGAACTCCCAAAGAGGATGATCGGGGGACCTGTCTGTGGAAGGATCTCGGTCGTGTTCGTGAAGGAACTGTAGTACCTGCCAGAAGCGCGTTACGAAGGATGTGTGGTTCGTCAGTGATGGATCAGGCTCGAAGAATGCAACCATGCTCGAGCGTTCATGGAGGGAAGTCCTGATCAGGCTGACGAAGTGCCTCATGCTGGCTTCCATTTCCTCCAGGCGGTTCCCGGCAATGAAGGAATAAAGCATTTCTCCGCGCACTTCGCCACTCTGACCGAAGAAACATGGGTACTCAGGAGCCCGAAGCCTGCCTCGATAGTGCTCGTATGCCTCCAGCTTCCAGCTGTCTGTGACTGGGATTCCCAGCCTTCCTTGATCGAGGACACGGCTTGTCCAGTGCTGAAGAACCGCAGTCGTCATGCTGCCCTCCCTGCCGGCACTTTCTTCCGTCGCTTCGCAAGGCGAACCATACGGCGGAAGCCCGCGAGCTGCTGTTCCCGCCAGGAGCCGTTGACCAACGCCGGCTCGGCTCCGGCATCGCCGGTCTCGACCGTGCTGTCGCGGAACCTCGCGGTCCTAAAGAGGATGTCCCACAAAGACAGGGCAGTTCCGAAGTTACAGCTGCGTCGTCCGGCGGCACGCAACGCGTGATGGGTGCGATGGAACTGCGGGGAGATGAATATATGTTCGCCAAGCCATCCATAGCGAACCCGTGTGTTCGAGTGCGACATACTGCCGAGGAGACGAAAACATAGAATGAGAAAGGGAAACTGCATCGAGGGGATTCCGATGGCCAGCCCGACGGTGATCAGCCACACGTAGGTGATGGCGTCTTCCAGGACATGTGATCGGTCATCGGACCAGAAGGTCATCTGCTCTTCGGCATGATGCAGGGAATGGACTCCATACCACCAGCCAATCCTGTGAGACAGGCGGTGGCGCCAATAGTCGGCAAGATCGAGAATCGCGAAGTTGACGATGAAGGCGAGAGCGGGTGAGAACGCGAGGATCGGGATCAGCCCCGACAGCGTCGGTGGTGTAATGACGTGGGCCCACAGAAATCCATCAAGGCTAGCGCGCAACCAATTAAACTCGAAGTATGCGATAAGCGGAAATAACACGATACGGACGAAGACCGCGTAGGTTACGTCAGCGACGATGGGATTGCGTTTCGGCCAGCTGGTCAGCGGCCACAATCGCTCAAGCGGCGTACAGATGAGAAAGCTGATGCAAAGTTCGGCCATTCCACATGCAGCAAAGAACAGCCACAAAGAAGCAGCACGGTCATACTGTCGGAAGCCTAGCCTTGCCAGCATCGATTGAATGGAACCGAGAATGCCTTCTACATTCGCCGCGCCCAATAGATGGGTGTGAGATCCCCACATCATCTTCGCCCTCCGTATATCCGCACCTCTGGTGCGGTTTCATGTAGTTGACTTCCCTTCAGCTACGCCACGCTAAACAGCGGCGCATGTTGGACTTGCATATTGTCGTACCACAATCGGACTTGTCGCCGATCTCGCTGGCGTTTCGCCTCTTGCTTACGATCCTGACCGCATTGACCTCAGCGTTCCAGATGTTTGCAGGGAACGCACGGATTTATGCAGCAAAGAACCGAAGGTACCGCTCGGTTGGCCCCCAATTCACAAACAATTCGGCGAGAGCCCGGTACTGCTGATTCCCTTTCCATTCGCGATCGGGATGCGTTTTCACACCCGCCGGTGACAATTGGACGAACGAGCTGGGGAACAAGCTTCTTGTCCGTGGAATTTTTTCGTGCATCGCTCTTGCTTGACGGTCGAACCAAACTGATGGTCCATGAGAGGCGAATTTTGCACTGCGCCTCCCCCCCGCAATGAGCGACATGCCCTTTTCGCCACTCGACGCCGGTCGTACGTCGAGCGAGCCAATGTTCCTATCGAGATTGGAATAGCGGGTGTGGTTGCACCCGGGGTGCAGCCTACCGACACAGGCTATGGGGCATGGCCAGAGAGGATCCCAGGTCCATTAAGATGAAACGCGCTCGGCCACAGGAGAATTCCATGGAAGCGACGGTTCTCAGAAGCTCCATGTGGCTGTCAAACCCATATGGCAATAAGAAATCGTCCGCAAAGACATTCGACCAGTCAGACGGACACTTCTTGAGGCGTCAGGAGCGTCCGAACGATGGAGTCCACCAACATTGAGCTTCGTTGATTATCCGCCAGGATGAAGGATTTTGTGCTGACTCACGGTGTCCCCGTCTCCGCGTTTCAACGTACGGAAGACAATCGTCGAGAGCACGGTCAATCCTCCAAGGGCAAGGAGCGTCTTGTGTACCCCGTGGATCATTTCGATCGGAGCGGATTGGGTGCTGGCAGGAACGAAAAACGCTGTGGCCAATCCCGCGGTGGCGACACCGAAGCTGATCGACATCTGCTGCATGGTGCTCGCGATGGAACTCGCGGCGCTGCTTTCCTCTTCCGTAGTATCGGCATAGACGAGCGTGTTCATACTTGTGTATTGCAGCGACGTAAACGCCCCATAGAGGAATGCCTGTAGCACGATCATCCAGACTGGCGTATGAAGTCCAATCGTCGCGAACAGGAAAAGAAGAAGACCGAGGATGACGGTATTGGAGATGAGCACCCAGCGGTAGCCGAGGGCTCCCAGAAGGCGAGGCATGACCATCTTCATGCTCATGGCGGCGATGGCCTGCGGCATGATGAGAAGTCCGGATTGCACGGGACTGAAGCCGAGGCCAACCTGATAAAGCAGGGGCAAGAGAAACGGCACGCCACCAATCCCCAGGCGGGTGAAAAAGCTGCCGCTGACCGCTGCGCGGAAGGTGCGAATCCGGAACAGGCTGAGTTGCAGTAGGGGAAATGGAAGAGTCTTCGCGTGGATCCAGTAGCCTGCGAGCAGGGCGAGGGAAAGCGCCAAGAGTCCAGAGATCTCGCGCACACTCAGAGTATGTTCCCCAAAGACCTCCAGCACGTAGGACAGAAGGGCGATTCCAGAGCCGAAAAGAGTGAGACCGACGAGGTCGAGGGGGTGTGTATCTTCTTCGCGATAATCCGGCAGATGCAGATAGACAAGAACCAGGCCGATCAGGCCAATGGGAATGTTCAGAAAGAAAATAATCCGCCAATGCAGATAGCCAACGATCAGTCCGCCGGCAATGGGACCTAGCATGGGCGCCACCAGGGCAGGGATGGAGACGAAGCTCATGGTGCGAAGAAGATCGGATTTAGCAAACGTCCGCACCAGGGTGAGCCTGCCTACCGGCACCATCATGGAGCCGCCACAGCCCTGCAGCACACGGCATGCAACAAGCAGATGGATATCGCTCGATATGCCGCAGAGAAAGGATCCGAGGGTGAAGAGTCCGATGGCAGCGGCAAACACCCGGCGAGTTCCAAAACGATCTGCCACCCAGCCGCTGATGGGGATGAAAACGGCGAGACTCAACGTATAGCTGGCCAGCACCGCCTTCATGCTGAGTGGACCGACATGAAGGGCCGCCGAGATGGCCGGGACCGCGGTATTCAGAATGGTTGTGTCTAACGATTCCATGAAGAACGCGACCGCAACGAGCCATGGCAAGAGACGCTTGCTGGCGGCGGATAGATCGGCCGGAATCGTGGCCGCGGTCAGTGGGCTGGGTGTATTCATTGAGAATAAGACTATCGTGGTCCCCGAGCCGCAGACCACCTTCGTAGCTGTTTTAACTTCAATTCGATTCACTGCCTGGCCTTGCCTCTGGCACTTGCCTAGCAGGTTCGGACACGTCCGTATGAAGTTGCGTACCAAGCCCGCCTAAGGCGCCAACCAAACCCCATCGAGATCATTCGATGCGGGCGATTGCAGAAGAATCCAGACCTAAGGTGCTGCGCATGCGGTCTGCCTCTTCGAGCGGGGTTGTGCCGAAGAAGCGTTTGAACTCGCGGCTGAACTGGGACGTGCTTTCGTATCCGACGCGATCTGCGGCAGCGCCCGCACCAATCCCCTCCTGCACCATCAGCATCCTTGCCTTATGCAGACGAATGGTTTTGAGATATTGCAATGGGGAGGTCGCAGTGACTGCCTTGAAGTTATGGTGGAAAGCTGAGACACTCATGCCGGCATTGCCCGCCAACGAGGTTACATCGACTGCCTGAAAGTAGTTGGTCTGCATGGAGGTAAGCACACTCTGGATCTGACTGATACGCCCATTGAGGGCAACCAGCGCACGAAGCGAGTTGCCGCGCTCCCCACGGACCACGCGGTAAACAATCTCCCGCACGATCTGCGGTCCAAGCACCTGAGCATCGACAGGAGAACGAAGGGACTCGAGGAGTCGGACAGTTGCTTCGCTTAGGGCAGGGTCAAGCGGCGTGGAATACATGCCATGCCTGTTCTCCGCATCCGGTGAGAGCGGCCTGCGATCCATCTTCATCAACAACTCGCCCAACACTGCGAGATCGACGCGAATTGAAACCCCGAGCAGCGGACCTTTGGGAGCAATCTCCGTCTCGCACTCGAAGGGCATCGGAACCGAGAGCACCAGGTAATTATGCGCATCATAGATGTAGACATCGCTGCCGAGGTAGCCGCGTTTTCTGCCCTGGCCCACGATCACAATACTCGGCTCGTAAAACACGGGCATACGCGGCAAAGGCCGGTCGGACCGCAGCAGCTTGACCCCGTCGAGAATCGACGGACGGGTGCCCTCGCCCGTCGTAAGAGCATTCAACAGCTCGGTCATCCGCCGATTGCTGCGTTGAAGATCCAACATAAAGAATTCGGGCCGCCTCAGGCAATAGTGTAGCCTTGATTTTTGCGGCATATCGATGAATCTTCCAGATAAAGCAGAATTAGGCAAAACATATACAGTTTTGTGCCTTGTTCCATCGCTGTACATGGAGTTTTATAAGATCAGACGATTTCGCTAGGATCTTCCGCGTTGTCACGATCACTAGCAAAACTGGTTCATTACGGAGATCTTCCATAAGCATGCATGAGTAGAGAGCACCTCTCTCGATACAGATTCGCGAGAAGAGAAGTAATTGCCGTTCCCGGCCCCACACTTCACCATGAGGAGAATCGATCCATGTCTACGCAGACAGCACCCGCAGCAGTTTCTCCATCTTTGCCTCTCGTCGGGGCAAAGGCTTATGCCGCAGAGACAGCGTCATCGTCTCTCGCACCCCACACGATTCAACGCCGCGAGCCTACGGCGGACGATGTCGTGATCGACATTCTCTATTGCGGTGTCTGTCACTCCGATCTGCATCAGGCACGCAATGAATGGCACAACTCCGTCTATCCTGTAGTGCCCGGTCATGAGATCGTCGGTCGCGTGGTCAGAATCGGGAAGGATGTGAAGAAGTTTAAAGAAGGAGACCTGGCCGCCGTTGGATGTATGGTCGACTCCTGCCGAACATGTGCGAATTGCCAGCGTGGACTGGAACAGTATTGCGCGAAGCTCCCGACATTTACTTATAACGGGCACGACAAGCATCTCGGCGGCATGACCTACGGTGGCTACTCCGAGAGCATCGTGGTCGACGAAGCCTATGTGCTCAAAGTGTCGGAGAAACTGAATCTGGCAGCCACAGCGCCTTTGCTCTGCGCAGGCATTACGACCTACTCACCGCTTCGCCACTGGAAGGTCGGGCCCGGGCAGAAGGTTGGCATCGTCGGACTTGGCGGTCTGGGGCATATGGGAGTCAAGTTCGCTCACGCGCTCGGGGCTCACGTGGTCCTGTTTACCACCTCGCCCGGCAAGACCGCAGACGCGAAACGCCTGGGCGCAGATGAGGTTGTCCTCTCGAAGGACCCCGACGAGATGCAAAAGCATGCCGGCAGTTTCGACTTTATCCTGGACGCCGTGTCCGCCGATCACGATATCAATGCTTATCTCAGCCTGCTCCGTCTGGATGGAACCCTCGCTCTTGTCGGTGCGCCGGAAAAGCCGCTGCCGGTCGCGGCCTTCAATCTCCTGCTGCCACGCCGTCAGTTTGCCGGTTCCGCTATCGGTGGCATTGCCGAGACCCAGGAGATGTTGGACTTCTGCGCCGAACACGGCATCGTGAGCGATATCGAAGTGATCGGCATTCAGCAGATCAATGAAGCCTACGAGAGGCTCCTGAAGAGCGACGTCAAATACCGGTTCGTTATCGATATGGCATCGCTGAAAAACTAATCACCTGCAAACTGCAGCCGTCTGAAATGGCGGCTGTAGCACTTGTTCCTCAACATAGTCTGAGGATCATCGAATACCAAAAGGAGAAGAGTATGACCCAGCAACAATCGCCGGTATGGTTTATCACCGGCTGCTCGACCGGCTTCGGGAAGGAACTTGCCAGACTCGTGCTCGCCCGCGGTTGGCGTGCGGTCGTGACGGCGCGCAATTCCGATCAGGTGAAGGAACTCGTCTCCGGGCACGAAGAGAACGTCCTCGCTGTGCAGCTTGACGTGCAGAATTCGTCGCAGATTGCCGAGGCTGTGCGCCAGGCTGAGGAGAAATTCGGGCACATCGATGTCCTGGTGAACAACGCTGGATATGGCTATCTTGCTGCCGTCGAAGAAGGCGAGGACGATCAGGTTCGCGCCATGTTCGAGACCAACTTCTTTGGTCTGGTCGCACTTACAAACGCGGTGTTACCCGGCATGCGCAAGCGGCGAAGCGGCCACGTCGTCAACGTCTCCTCCATCGGTGGCCTCATGAGCTTCGCCGCCACAGGGTATTACCACGCCACCAAGTACGCTGTGGAAGGCATATCTGAGTCCCTTTCGATTGAGCTTGCTCCCCTTGGTATCAAGGTGCTGATCGTCGAACCGGGTCCGTTCCGAACCGACTGGGCTGGGCGTTCGCTACTGGAGTCAAAGACGGTAATCGTCGATTATGACGCAACTGCAGGCGAGCGCCGGCGCCAGAGCCGTGCGCGCAGCGGTCAGCAACAGGGTGACCCCGTACGCGGAGCGGAAGCAATTCTCGAAGCCGTCGGCTCCGAGAACCCTCCACTGCGACTGCTGCTCGGCAAGCCCGCGCTTGACATGGCATACAAGAAGCTGGAGACACTCAAGAAGGACTTCGATGCATGGCGGAAGACTACGCTGGGAGCTGATTATCCTGAGTTTCAGTGATCCGGCTTGAAATAATCCGTGTCGGCATGACCGGATGCTGTCGTACAGCACATAGTCGGAAACCATCGGATCATGTCCGATGGGCGGACAGCCTTCCTCCTGGACATCTTTATTCCAGTGCTGTGCGACGATCGCTCCACTTCGATGTGTCACCTTGAATGAAGTGGAGCGATCGGTAACCGTGCTGGAGTCGCCTGGCGAGTTGACCGGAGCGGAGTTTCATCATCTCAAGCTGCTGCTCAGGCATTCGGTTATCCCTGTTGCACGAGAAGAGCTTGTCTCCCGCATATTTGGTCACGAGATCCGTCTCGCGGACAGGAGCGTCGACAACCTGGCACATAACATCCGGAAGGAACTTGGCGTCCACGCAAATGCCGCAGGTCAGAGGTAATGACTTACCTCAATAGATTCTGATCGGGATCCCGAAGATAGACCGACAACTTTTCCCCATCAGGACCATTACGCTTGATCGGCCCCTCTTCAATAGCCACCCCCTCTGAGCAGATTTGGTCGATCACCTTCTCCATAGGCTCGATCGTGACTAGCTACTTCAGCGTCCTTGAGCTGATGACGGGAAACGAGGCGACCGATCACCTGGCCATCGCGCGCTTTCCAGATGCCGGTTCCCAATGCCTGAATCGTATCGGTGATCGCCCGTTTAGAGTCCGGGAGATTACTTTCCTGATGAATCGAGGTGTAAAGGGCCGGACGGTCGAACTCGGAACCGTGATAACGCTCAAAAGATACAGGCTGCACCATGATGGCCGGTTTATGCGTTGCCGTCACTTTCTGTGGGACGATCCATCAGTCACAGGATCGCCCCTAAACTTTATATTGAGTCGTGCGGGAACGCCCATACATCAGTTCAGTATGCGGCACTAAAGCGAGATCACCTCTTTCGCCGAAAACAAAAACGACGAATCTCAGGATGCGCTTGCACCAAACCACACTCGCTCGGCGGCCAACACAACGACACGAAACCAGATTGCATCGCCCGACCACACGCAGCCAAACCTTGCTCCAGGTTCACGCAGGTGTCCTCAGCGACACAGCCCTCCCCCAAGCCGGCCAGCCACATAGTGTGCGTTGCCTCGCCGGCTCTCCATAGGAATCTTTGATGCGTTTCAAGCAACTCCCGTGCCTCGTTCTCCTCTGCCTCCCTGCCCTGTTTGCCTCCTCTCAGGAGATCGCCGCGCCCACGCCCCAGACCAGTAGCCTCCTCGGCATCATCGCCGATATCGGCGAAGCCTCTGTTCCCGGCGCTTCCATCAGCGTCGATGGTCCCTCGCCCGGCGAGCACTACACTGCCGCCGCCGACCAGGACGGCTCCTTCACCATCCAAGGCCTCCATCCTGCCGTCTCCTACCTCGTCACCGTCAACGCCCAGGGCTTCGAAACCTGGACCTCGGCCCCAGTCGTGCTCACGCCCGGCCAGCAGTTGGAGCTGCCCGAGGTCAAGCTCACCATCGCCTCCGTCGACACCAGCGTCAACGCCGTCGACGCCGGCCAGCTCGCCATCGAGCAGATCCAGGCCGAGGAACATCAGCGCATCCTCGGTGTCATTCCCAACTTCTACGTCTCCTACGATCACCGCTTCGCGCCCATGTCGACGAAGCTGAAGTACACCCTCGCCTTCCGCACCGCCACCGACGCCGTCAGTATCGGTGCCGCCGCCTTCATCGCCGGCGTTGATCAGGCCGCCGCCACCCCCGCCTACGTCGAGGGCACCAAGGGCTACTTCGAACGCTTCGGCGCCAGCTATGCCGGTGGGGCTAGCGACATCATCCTTGGCGGCGCCGTGCTGCCCGCGCTCCTTCACCAGGATCCCCGCTACTTCTATCAAGGCACCGGAACCACCCGTTCCCGCGTCCTTCACGCCCTCGCCAGCCCCTTCCGTGCCAAGGGTGACAACGGACAATGGCAGTTCAACTACTCCAGCATCGGCGGCGATCTGGGTTCTTCCGCACTCACCAATCTCTACTACCCCTCGACAGACCGTGGTGCCGGACTCGTCTTCAGCAATGCCCTCATCCTCACCGGCGGACGCATGGTCAGCGCCCTCGCCCAGGAGTTCCTCCTGGGCCGCTACACCACCAAGGTCAAGACCAAAGATTAGTAATACTGCCAAGTGGCTGACAGCGTTCCTCCGGCCGAGCCGACCGGAGAACCAGCTTCCGTCCCCGGTGAACCGATACACTCGCGGCAGGTCCTTGCCGACCAGCAACTCCCGCGCCACCGATCCCTGCACGTGATGCGTCACCCTGCGCGTCGCCTCATCGACGTCATAGCTGCCGAACGAAGCCTCATACCGGTTTTGCACGTACTCATTCGAGGGAACATGCGCCGACCTTGGTCGGCTTGGTCGACGTGAAATGAGCGGAAAACTCCTATTTCCACCCGGGAGAAGGGCTGTCTTCAGTCCTCGCTTTTCAGCGCCGAGAGACGCCCCTCGCGATGGGTTTTTCAGCTCGATATTCTCGCCTGTTCCATCGTCGATGGCTGTCCAGCAATCCGAAGAGATCTCGAATGTCTGGCACACATCGACGTCGGTCGCTGCATTGGACTCCGCCGCGCAGCGACCGAGCATCCGGCGAAAATCGGCTATCCAGCAGACTGTCCCCTGGAGTTCTCCTCACAATTCCTCGAAACGATCGAAATTTCCTCGTAGCATTCGCCGACCAGGCTGGCCTCTTGAAAGGCCAGAGCCTCGGAGAGCAAATTCTTGAAACCTATACCAACTTCGCGCCGAGATTCGCGTTCTCCCGCGTACCGGACAAGAAGTCGACCTGGGTGCTCCACCTTCGACCGGGGCTCTTTGATGCGCTTGCGCCCTTGAGCTACGCGACGGAGGTGAATCGCCTGAAGGGGCTTCGGCAACAATCGACCGTAGAGTATATTCGCCAAGCTATCGTGGCCCTTTGACTCCGGTCGTGGGCTCAATTCAGGATTGATTAGCAACTGGGCTGAATGTGGCGGGGGAACCGGGCCTGCGCGACGCCTCTCTTCGGATCCTAATCCTCCGCACAGCCGCGAGTTGGTATTCTCTATGCAGGGAGAACCAATGGATACCAGCGTGATTCTTGTAGCACTTGATGAAGAGATTGCCCGCTTACAGAAGGTCCGAGCGCTCCTAGCCTCGGCCACCAACGCGTCCCGGAATACGGCCGCCGCGGCCCCAAAAGGCCCCGGTCGTCCAAAGAAGGTCGTTGAGGTCTCAAAACCCAAGAAACGTCAAATGACCGCTGAAGGCAGGGCGAAGATTGCGGCTGCCCAAAAGGAACGCTGGGCTAGACTGCGACGAATCAAGAAGGCATAGCTACCACTGCCCCCTTTATGGTTTCGCTGAGGAATACCATCCCCGCGTCGTTCAGCGGGGGTGGTAACTTGTCCCCCAACCTGCAGCAAATTGCATATCCCAACCTCCTGAACTTTGGTGTTCGGTATATGCCGAAGGAGGGTATCGCGCCGAATGTCGGGGAACCGATATGTCGGGTTGTGCTTGCGCACAGCTTTTGGGCACTTTCCAGGTTTTGAGCTTCGCGTTGACATCGGAATCAAGAAAAAGCTTGTTGGACATTGTTGAAGTCCGCGTCAACCCCACATCGACCACATGCAGCGCTACGCCATGCAAACGCGCAAGGACGTTGGCAACAGCTCCTCCAGCCGGGAAGTTGAGCACCACCAGTGTCGATCACGGACCTCCAATTCTGGAGCCTGCGGAGCAGTGGCCGCCCGCTTTAGAACCGGGAGGGGACGAGTCTGGTAGATTAGGTAAAGATTCTGAGGTGCCCGCGAGGGCATAACAGGGAAGCCGGTGTGAGTCCGGCATGGTCCCGCCACTGTGTTCAGGAAACAGACTCTTCGTAAGCCACTCGATTGCACCGGGGAAGGCGAAGACTCCCAGAGCGTTGCGAAACACCGCTCAGCCTGTCAATCAGGAGACCTACCTCAGATATAGTGTTGATTCTTTTCCGCGTGGAAACGGAAAGCAATCGCTCATAGGTACTTGAGCTTTGTGCCCGCTTCCAGCTTTTGATGAGGTGCACTTGTTCAGACCGAGGCCGACGTCCCCCGCTATCGCTCAGGAAGTAGACGCTCCATGAGAGTTGGGGAGCATTTTTGTCCGGGCGTCATTCATGCAGTCCAGGCGAAAGACGGTCTACTCATCCGCATCCGGGTGCCGGGAGGGTTGATCGAGGCAAATCAGCTTAGAACCGTCGCCCATCTGTCGCATCGTTTTGCCGACGGAACCATTGAAATCACCTCGCGGGCGAACCTTCAGATGCGAGCGATTCGAAATCAAGACCTCAGACACATTATTGAGGGCATTTCTTTGGCGGGCCTCCTGCCTTCGCCACAGCATGATCGAGTGCGCAATATCGTCACTAGCCCCATTGCGGGGCTTGACGGCGAGGAACTCATCGATCCGCGATCGCTGATTCATGACCTGGATCGGCAACTGCGTGCAGAACTGAGCTTTGCAAACCTTCACCCCAAGTTCAGCTTCGCGATTCACGGCGGACCGAGCCGCTTTAGCCGCGACCTCGACGATATATCGCTTGAGGCAGTAGCCCTCAACCCAGCACCACAGTTCCACCTTTCCATCGGCGGAGTCTCTTCGGGATTTGTTGTGAAACACTCGGATGCCGTCGACTGTATGTTGGCAGCGACAAAGATGTGTATCGGACTCGCTCTTGAGTGCAGCACGCCCGTTCGCGCAAAAGCAGTACTGACGGCTCCGGAGGCGTTACAACGCATTATTGATGCCCTCTCGCACCTGTTAATGCCGTCCCCTGCTTCGCCCCCCTCACGCATCCTCAACGAGGCGCTGCTGGGCATCTATCCCACAACTCAACCTGGCCGATTCAACATCATCCCGTCTGTCCCTCTCGGACGGGTCACCGCCGAACAGGCAATTTATCTTGCCAACACCGCGAACGAGTGCAAGGGTGATCTTCGACTTGCTCCATGGCGTGGTATCGTGCTTGGTTCTATCCCTGCGAGCGCGGCGGACAATATTGTTGGACATCTCCGTACCCTGGGATTGTCCTGTGACGGGAAAGAGGGCTTTCAGGGCATTGCTGCCTGCGCCGGAATCACCGGGTGCGATGCGTCGCTGGCCGATGTACGGGGCGACGCTGCTTCTCTCGCGCAGCGCCTTCTTGGCCACGCAGTGCCTTCCGGATGGACGGTGAACCTATCCGGATGCGACAAGCAGTGCGCCCGCCGGCACGGCGCGACCGCCGAACTTATTGCTGGTCTGTCGGGCTATACCCTTAATATCGCCGGACATCGTGTTGTGTCCGAATGTTCGCGTGAATTCGCACTCGATGCGGTCACCGCACTGCATGAAAATCTGCTATCCGAGGTCTCTGCCCGATGAACTACATCAAGGATGGCGCGGCCATCTATCGAAAGTCTTTTGCCATCATCAGAAGAGAGACCGATCTATCTGCTTTTCCGACCGATCTTGCTCGCGTTGTCGTTCGCATGATCCATGCATGCGGTATGACGGATCTTCCGCAGGATGTCCAGGCGTCTCCGGATGCGGCCGCAGTGGGCATCCATGCACTGCTCACGGGTGCGCCATTGTTGTGCGACGCGACGATGGTGGCAAATGGGATCACGCGTTCCAGGCTCCCCCGGAATAATGACGTCATCTGCACATTGAGCGATGCGCGAACGCCGGAACTGGCTGTAACCCTAAACACCACCCGAAGTGCCGCCGCTGTCGAATTATGGCGAGAGCAACTCGCCGGCTCCGTCGTCGTCATCGGCAACGCTCCCACCGCGCTCTTCCATCTGCTCGACATCCTCCACGATGGAGCGCCACGGCCAGCACTGATCGTTGGCATCCCTGTTGGATTCGTAGGAGCGGCTGAATCGAAGGCAGCACTTGCGGCTAATCCGTTTGGAATTCCCTACCTCACCGTTCGAGGACGGCGCGGCGGCAGCGCCATTGCGGCGGCGGCAATCAATGCGCTCGCGAGTGAGGAGGAATGATCATCGACGCGCAAAATGGACGTCTTTTCGGCGTAGGAGTCGGTCCCGGCGATCCGGAACTCATTACGATCAAAGCGCAGCGTGTGCTCAGGCAGGCTCACGTCATCGCCTATCCCTGCGCCAGACATGGTCAGAGCAACGCTCGTTCGATCGTGGGCTTGGAATTGATCCACGGTCAAATCGAACTTCCGATGATGTACCCGGTTACGACAGAGCAGACGGACCATCCCGGAGGATACGAGGTCGCCCTGTCTCAGTTCTACGACGAGATGGCCGGGCAGATTGCGGAGCATCTTGCAGAGGGTCGGGATGTGGCCATCCTTTGCGAAGGCGACCCTTTCTTTTACGGGTCTTACATGTATCTTCATGACCGTCTCGCTCATCGCTTTTCCACGCAGATAATTCCCGGAGTTGCCTCAATCATGGGCGCAGCCGCACAGCTTGGAACGCCGCTCGTCCGCAGGGACTCCGAGTTCACAGTGCTCCCGGGAACTCTCTCCGAAGATGTACTAATCGCAAAGCTAAGCCAGCAGGGCGCCTTCGCCATCATGAAGCTCGGCCGAAACTTCGCCAAGGTAAAGCGGGCCATCGATACGGCCGGTCTCGCGGACAAAGCACTTTTCATCGAACGAGCGACAATGGCTGCCGAACGCATCATCCCACTCCGCGAGGTCGATCCGTTCCACGTCCCCTACTTTTCGCTCATCCTGATTCCAGATGTAAGTCAGGCCCGGCGGGACGAAACCATTCGGAGCGCCGGTTGGATCTCCGTCGTTGGCCTGGGCCCCGGTGCTGCTGGCTGGATTACGCCAGAAGCTCAGCAGGCGCTGACCGAGGCGACCGACCTGGTGGGTTATCACACCTATCTCGATCGAGTCCCCGTGAGATCCGGTCAGCGCCGCTTCGGTTCCGACAACAAGGTCGAGGCGGACCGCGCACGACACGCTCTTTCGCTTGCCGAATCAGGTCGCCGCGTTTGCGTCGTCTCCTCTGGAGACCCAGGCATCTTCGCCATGGCGTCGGCTGTTCTGGAATGCGTGGATCAGGGACCGCCAACCTGGCACTCTCTGGACATTCGCATTATTCCTGGGGTATCGGCCATGCAGGCAGCTGCATCGAGAGTGGGCGCCCCTCTAGGCCACGACTTCTGCGTCATCTCGCTCTCTGACCGGCTCAAACCCTGGGAGATCGTGGCAAAGCGATTGGAGGCAGCAGCCGCCGCCGACTTCGCGATCGCAATCTACAACCCGATCTCATCGGAACGGCTATGGCAGCTTGCCGAGGCGCAGACGATCATCGCCCAACACCGAGGCCCGGAGACACCTGTTGTCCTTGCACGTAGCGTCGGCAGGTCAAACGAACGAATTACCATCACCGATCTTGAACACTTCGATCCTTCACTGGCCGATATGCAATCGATCGTTCTCATTGGTTCCTCAACAACCCGGGCGATCGCATTGTCGAACGCCAGGAAACTCATCTACACTCCCCGGATCTACGGTGACAGGAGTAATGGCGCATGACTGCCACGGAGCATTGGTTGTCGATCGTAGGCATCGGCGAAGATGGTTGGGAGGGACTGAACGGTGAGGCCAAACGAGCAGTAGAGTCCGCCGAGGTGCTCTATGGAGGAGTTCGTCACCTTGCCCTCGTACCAGCTGCCGGTTCTTCTCCAAGCCGTATCCCTTGGCCTTCTCCGATGACCCCAGCCGTGCAGCAAATCCTCACGGAGTATCGCGGAAAGAAGAGAGTGACCGTGCTCGCCAGTGGTGATCCCATGCTCCACGGTGTGGGAGTACCTCTCACCTGCGACCTTGTCGCAACCGAGTTTCGCGTTATTCCGCAGATCTCCGCTTTCTCTCTCGCCTGTGCGCGACTTGGTTGGCCGATGGCGGAGACGACTCTGATTACGCTGGTAAACCGACCCGTAGGGCAGTTGCTGCGCCACCTCTATCCCGGTCAGCGGCTCGTCATCTTCTCCGAAGATGGCAGCACGCCGGCGACCGTCGCCCGGCTCCTGACGGAATCTGGATACGGTTCAAGCAAGATCGATGTCTTCGAAAATCTGGGTGGTTCCTCAGAGCGGAACATCACGGAACTGGCGGCATCCTGGCGGAACAAGCAGTGCGGCAAGCTGAATCTCATGGCGGTACTCTGCGCTCCTGACACGACAGCTAGGCCTCTGTCCCTCGCTCCGGGTTTACCGGACTATATCTTTGATACGGATGGGCAGTTGACCAAGCGGGAGGTTCGCGCGGTGACTCTCGCTCGGCTCGCCCCGCTCCCAAACCAAACCCTCTGGGATGTCGGAGCCGGCACCGGATCGATCGGTATCGAGTGGATGCGTGTTCATACCTCGTGCTCCTGCATCGCCTTCGAAGCGCGAGTGGAACGGGCAGTTCGAATCCGGGAGAATGCCGCGCGGCTCGGCGTACCAACTTTGAAGGTTATCCAAGGAACTGCGCCCGCCACCTTTGTAAACCTGCGCTCGCCGGATGCGATCTTCATCGGAGGGGGCGTCAGCAACGAAAACCTCTTCGACGCTTGCTGGGCGGAGCTTTCCCCAGGTGGTCGTCTCGTTGCAAATGCAGTCACGCTCCAGAGCGAAGCGAGACTCGTCGCGCGCCATGCACTTTATGGAGGCGATTTGATGCGCATGACGGTTTCCCGAGCCGATCTGATCGGCGGCTCGTACGGATGGCGACCGATGATGCCGATTACTCAATGGACGGTGACCAAGCCGTGACCGATAGCATCCAGCACGAGCGTCTCTCCATCGGAATCGGCTGCTCGTCCCGCGCCTACAGCGCCGACATGATCCGCCTGATCGAAGCATCCCTCGATCCAATACCGTCTGGAACCATAATCGCGACGCTTGACCGTCGTGCTTCGATAGGTGCGATCGTCGCCTCAATCCTGGGCTTGCGTCTTGTGCTCCTCCCGGCAAGCACTCTTGCTGGCGTCGCGGGAATCACCACCCACTCCTCATTGGCCCTCTCGAAAACAGGCACCGCCAACATTGCAGAAGCATCCGCGCTAGCCTCGCTTGGTCCCGCTGCGCGTCTCATCCTACCGCAAACGAAAGGCCGTTTCTGCACCTGCGCAGTTGCGGCACTTCCCATAGGGGAGCATTCATGATCGTCCACTTTATCGGCGCGGGCCCAGGAGCCGCTGACCTCCTCACCCTCCGGGGCCGGGATCACATCCACAACTCGCCTGTTTGCCTCTATGCCGGCTCGCTCGTGCCCAAGGAAATACTTACCCATGCACCACCCGGGGCCCGCATTGTCGATACGGCCGAGATGAACCTTGATGAGATCATCGCGGAGATCGTCGAGGCCCGCGCAAAAGGGCTTGATGTCGCTCGCATTCACTCCGGCGATCTTTCCATCTGGAGCACGATGGCGGAACAGATTCGCCGCCTGAGGCGGCTTGGTATTCCTTACGACGTCACTCCGGGGGTTCCTGCATTCGCCGCCGCCGCTGCCGCCCTCAATCAAGAACTCACGCTGCCGAATGTGGCTCAAACCTTGATCCTCACTCGCACCGCGACACGCTCCACACCGATGCCCGCCGGAGAAGACCTCACAACCCTCGGCCGCACTGGCGCGACGCTCGCCATTCACCTCTCCATCATGAATCTCGACCAGGTGTCCTCACAGCTGCTCCCACTCTACGGCGAAGACTGCCCCGTCGTCGTGGTCTTCCGGGCCAGTTGGCCCGACGAACGCATCCTGCGCGGCACGCTGGCGACCATCCATAGGATGGTCAAGGCATCGGGTATAGATCGCAATGCCCTCATCCTGGTTGGAAGATCGCTCGGCCAGGCTCCCTTCGGTGAGAGCTACCTCTATTCGACGGCAAGGGATCGTACGGACACAGTCGAGGGATAGCTCTATGGGCGCAGACGAGGTCATCGAGATGCAATCCGTTCCAACCCCAACTCGACCTCACTCTCCACGAGTTCTGATTCTGGGGGGGACAAGCGAGGCATCGCAGCTTGCCACGCAATTGGCAGCCAGAGATGATTTAACGGTGATCTCATCCTTCGCCGGTCGAGTGAGCCAGCCTACACTCCCCGCTGGGCTTGTTAGAGTTGGAGGATTTGGTGGGGTTACGGGACTGATCTCTTATTTGGTCGAAGAAAAAATAGGGGTGGTTATCGATGCGACTCATCCATTCGCCTCGAGGATAAGTGGCAACGCCGAGTTGGCCTGCAAAACCTTAAGCGTTCCGCTCATCGCATTGGAGCGCCCGTCGTGGGAGCCAACAGAGCACGATTGCTGGCGCGCTGTACCCGATGTAAAATTCGCTGCGTCCTTGGTGAACCATCAACGCAACCGTGTGTTCCTCTCCATTGGACGGCAGGAGCTTGGCGCATTTTCCAAATGCGAAGACGCATGGTTTCTGATGCGTGCCATTGATGCCCCTGGCGAAACGTTGCCCGCCAACTCGAAACTGATTTTGGAGCGTGGACCGTTTCATTTCAACGATGAACTGCAGCTGCTTCGCTCTGAGTCCATCAGCGTCATCGTTTCCAAAAATAGCGGTGGCACGGCAACCTATTCAAAGATCGAGGCGGCGAGAGCCCTCCGGATTCCGGTCATCATGATCGATCGCCCACGGAAACACAACGTCCCGACTGTACCCCAACCGGATGACGTGCTTCAAAAACTTGCACAATTGCTGTGAATATCCCCGACTGCGATGTTGTCTCCCACGGAGTGATGGTCCCTATGAGAAAGCTCTATCTAATCGGCATTGGCGCCGGCAATCCCGAATACATCACGGTGCAGGCGATCAAAGCACTGAACCTCGTAGACGTATTCTTTTTCATGGACAAGGGCGAAGCGAAGCAGGACCTCGTCAACCTGAGAAAACAGATATGCGAACGATATATCGAGAACAGGTCATATCGTGTGGTCGAAGCAGAGGATCCTGTCCGCGACCCGACTATATCGGATTACACAACTCGAGTTGAACTCTGGCATCGGCAGCGAGCCTTGATCTATGAACAGATGATCGCACAAGAACTTGAAGAGGATCAGTGCGGTGCTTTCCTAGTGTGGGGAGACCCATCATTGTACGACAGCACGCTCCGAATCATCGAACATATAACCGCTCATGGAAGGCTTTGTTTTGAGTTCGAGGTCATCCCGGGCATTACCAGCGTTCAAGTTTTGGCTGCCCGCCACAAGATCACTCTGAACGGGATAGGGGAATCAATCGTCATTACAACAGGTCGTCACCTCGCTGCTGGCTTGAGCGGCTCTGCGGAAAGAACAATCGTGATGTTGGACGGGCAGTGCTCTTTCAACAATCTGCTCGATGAAGAGCTTGATATTTATTGGGGTGCTTATCTGGGAATGGACGAAGAAATACTCCTGTCTGGAAGGCTCAGTGAAATTGCGAGCAGAATTATAGAAGTTCGCAATGAGCTGAGACAGAAGAACGGCTGGATAATGGACACCTATCTATTAGCCAGACCAAAGGCTGGTCCACAAGCTGGATCACCTGGCACCAATTAGGCACCTGGAAACATCTCCACGAGCCGGTCTTCATAGTTCTCGGGGATGGCGGCAACGGCGACCCGATCAAGATAGATGAGATGCTTCTGAGAGAGCGGACCACCACGCAGACCGAGGGACAGGATGGTTTGGGCTGCCTCATGTGGGGCCAGTTCGATCACATCCACGTCCGCAGTGGGTCGGTCCAACCCATAGAGTTGGGTGACGACGAACCCACCGATGCAATCCAGACGTACCGGCGCGTCTACGGCCGCGTCCAAGTCCTTCAGGAAGGAGTCCCACGGCTCCGGTGGACGTTTAGTGAAAGGCATGATCGAGTTGCTCCGCAGAAAGGTCAGTCAACAAATTCCAATGCTCAGCCGCCGTAGTCCGATGGCTTCTCAGCCACTTTCGCTCGACCTGTGTCATGGACTCCTTGCAGAGCGTGTCCTCCCCTGCGAGGCGAGACCGCTCCAACGTTCCTGCTCTCTCAAAGAGGCTCTTCGCAAGGCCGGCGTCTCCTTTTTTTTCGGCGACTTGGCTCGCCAGCGAGACAACGAACGCAAGCCGATTCTGCCGGTCGCGCACTTTGGCGTTTATCGTCAGCCAAACCCAATCCAACTTTGGATAGGCGACCGGGACCCAGGGCAACGCCTCAGTGACCCGCGAATCGAGATTCTCGGAGTCGAGCGCTTCCATAAGCAGTTCTGCCGGGTTCGCCTTTACCGCCCCCCGGAGATAGGCAAACCCGGAATACCCGAGAGCTCCCAACAACTGTTTGAAGTACAACTCACCGCGAGAAGCATGCTCGTACTTCCCGAGAGGGAGGGCCGTTGCGGGCACCTCGAAAACACCCATCGCTCGTGAGGCAAGCTCGCTCGACACCGGGCGGGTGCCTCGTTCCACCATGGAAAGATAGGCCTGTGTTACGCCAAGCTTCTGCGCAGCCTCATGCTGGGTCCATGTCGAAGCCAAACGTGCGTGTTTGAGCTCGGTCCCGTCCATCCACTAAATATAACAAATCCTGTTATACTTATCCACACTGCGGCGTTATGAGGATTGATCTCTGATAACGCTCTGGCGCCGCTGCAACTGCCCCAAATGGATCTGGGGATCGCACAACGGCGAATTCGTCCGCCTGAGCGCCAGGACCCGCCTCTGGGATGATGCCGAGAGGCCCCGTCATCAGATGGAGTTCCCGGAAACCGCGCCTCCCGAACCGGAGATTCTGCCGCCATCCGCTCCCCTGCCACCCACAGTTGACCTGTCGCCTGCACCTGCTGCACCGCAGCTCGGACTGGCGCAGAAACCGAGAGTCACATCAAAGCCGCCGTCAAGGCCTATCTGGCCGACGCCGTCAGCCGTGAACTCTCTCCTGCCACTATCTCTAAACTCGAGACCATGTTCCGCAAGCAGTTCCTCGTCTGGTGTGAAATCGCGGGACTTGAGTATATCGACCAAATCGACCTCGATGTCTTGCTCAACTTCCGCAACACCTGAAAAGACGGCCGTTTGGCCAAGCAGAAGAAGCAAAGCCGCCTGATCGGCTTTTTCTGGGCCTGCGTCCGTCGCGATTACATCATCAAAAATCCTTCCATGGGCCTGGGCAGGATCAAGGTCGTCCAGGTCCCGACCGACTACTTCCCCCGCGACGAGTTCGAGAGAATAATAGACACGACCTACGTCTATGGCGATCCGCGCGGGGGATATATCCCCATCGAGGACACCCGCACCCGTCTGCGAGCTTTGACCTTGCTCATGCGCTGGAGCGGACTGCGTATTCGCGATGCCATCACCTCGAACGCCATCGCTTGCACGGCGATAGCCTCCTGCTCTATCAGGCCAAGACCGGAACGCCCGTCTACGTCCCACTCCCGCCTTTTGTGATTGAAGCTCTTCGCGACGTCCCGCCGGGGCCTAAAGCCGAATCCGCGCTAATTCTTTTGGAGCGGCAATAGCGAACCGAAGAGCGCGGTTGCCGACTGGCAGCGCAGCTATCGCCGTCTCTTCGAACTCGCGAACATCACCCGAGCCGATGGCTCATTGAAGCGCTGCCACCGCACATGTTCCGCGATACATTCGCGGTCGAGATGCTGCTTGCCGGCGTGCCTATTGACCAGGTCTCGCTGCTGCTCGGCCACGCCTCGGTCAAGGTCACCGAGAAGAGCTACTCGCCGTTTGTGAAGGCCAGGCAAGTCCAGCTCCAGGAC
>FSXA01000750.1_pt1 | contig 34837 bp, 28 predicted proteins | sample 1638081 | NCBI WGS metagenome assembly FSXA01 (sample SAMEA3914788, study PRJEB12502) | metagenome | biome: forest; material: soil | place: Canada | collected 2011-07-03 | depth 0.1 m
AGCTATCTCCATCGCCTACGCCAGCCTGAAGCTCTATGATGAGCCCGTTCGCCGCTGGCTCAGCCGCAGGTTTCTGACAAGAACCGCCTGAGCGAAATACGAACGGATTGCTTCGGAATGCATTGTCGATGAAACCAGGAATTGGTGATTGCCTCATGCAAGCCCGACAGAAGGGCTTGCATGAGGCAATCAGCCCGGCCAGACAATCCCGCAGCTGGAAATCGCAGCCACGCCGATCGCATCGCCTGCGAGGCCAATCCAAGTTATTGGGCGATACTATGTGAGGCGAGATGATGTTATTCTGGTTGACTTCCATAAGCCCATCCCGGGCATAACGGACGAAGCGGTCCCCCCGGTAGAGACCGTTTTAAATTGCATGGGCAATCGAAACATCGAAAGCCTCAGGCTGAGGATTTCGATCTCTCACAGATCCGACTCAAATCTTCCATAACTCAAAATTGGAATGGGTTGATGATTCGAATAGTGAGGCTCTGTTGACAGGCGTTTCAACAGAGCCTCTCAGCATTCTACGCAGGTCAGTCTCTTATGGGTTTAGGAAGCGGAGCAACTCTTCTTCGTCGTGCTTGCTCAGCGAGGCTCGGACGCGCATGTGACGGATAATGGTTCCAGAAATTCGAGGAGAAAAACCTTCCGGAGTGTTGTGACAGCGAGAGCAATTCTGCATGAAGATGCGGGTGCCTTCATCTTCATGCTGTGGCGCAGGGGTGGAGGTCAGCTTGTTAACTGGCTGCGCGACGGGCGGCAGGTTTTGCTGCACGATTTGTCCAAAAGCAGCTGATGAGGCCAGGACAACGAGGAGGAGGACATATTTAGAACTCATGGTCATTTTCCTTTCCAGGCGGGGAAAAGGAAGCGGTAGACGATTCCCGTTTGCCAAATGTTGAAGTTGCCGGTGGAGGAAAACTGCCGCGAGTAGCTGGTAAGGATTCTGGTGTTGTGCGGCAGGTTGTAATCCAGACCGAAATCTGCACGCTGTGTATTGACCAACGGAAGTCCGTCACTTTCGACAGCGTCCCGACGAAAACTTTGATTCATCCGAAAGACGGGCTCAATGCGCCCGATGTAGCTGTCGAGACCGCCAAAGGCTTGAGTACGGTAGGCGGTCTCGATCCAGTAACCCTGCGCGTGGTGTCCGCGTGCGAACTCCGAGCGGAGTTGGAAACCAGAGTTTTTCGGCTCCCACCACACGTGCGCGCCATAGAAGTTCTCGTGGGTGTTCTGTAGCAAGCGATTGTACGAAAGCCCAATCTCTAGACGCTGATCCGGCAGGTAGAGGCTAGCACGCCCTCCGGCGGAGCGCTTTGCTTCGAAGTATTGGTTGTCTGCGCGACTGGAAAAGTAAGCGTTGTAACTTAGGGAGTACTTACCTCGCGATAGAGCCGAGCCACTCAACATCCCCCCGGTGCCGGTACCGGTGCCCATGGTGCCAAGGCTTGCGGTGAGCGGCCCCTGCTGGAATTTTCCGATCCAGATCGGCGAGAGGCGATCATTATAGGTATTGAATGGAATCAGGAAGCTGCCACCGACAATGGTGAGGTGCGGCGATGCCACGTAGTCACCCTGGAGATAAGTCAGGCTAATGAAGTGGGTGTGATCATAGCCGGGCTGATCGCTGCCGTTGGGGGCAAAGGATTCCATCAGAATGGCGCGCGATTCGACGAGAAGATGTTGCCCGATCGGGGCGGCGAGCAGGGGTTCAATTGTGGGAGAGTAGTTGGTTTGACCTGCGTTGGTGGACGTGAAGAAGCCGACGCCACCTGAGAGCAGCGGCGTGTCTTGGGCTATCCCGTACCGTACGGTGCAGAGCATGGCCGAACTCAAGGCGATGAACCGAGCTGACCTTGCCAATCTGGAGTGACGGAGCTTGAGTAGCGGACGTAGCATACGAGTAACTTTAGCGATGCCCCTCGCTTCGCGTGTCTCCGGATGGTCTGTTTATTGTCACCTGATTGTAATTTCGTGCCGAGATCTGGTTGCAGAGATTTCCGGAAAGCGGTGCTGATCCGGACAAGTGCCGTCGGGCACGGTGTGAGTTGAAAGCTTGAGGCAACAAGACAATGACAATCGGTTTACGGCGCTGTGACAACTCGTGATTCGGGGCTGACTAGAGTCGGGACAAGTCATTCGGCTTTGCAGCCGGGGTCCGGAACGTAGAGATCCAGGGGACCGGGCAAAGCGAAGGGGGGGCTAGTGCAGCACCCCTGATATTCGAGCCGAGGTCCATTCATGTTGTCTTTCTCTTCTGTTAACGCAAAGGTTATGCCATCTCTTTTCGAAGAGAGACTGCACCGAGCTCTCGATGATATGCGTCTGGGGCGTCCGGTTATTCTCATGGACGATTTTGATCGGGAAAACGAAGCTGATCTGATTGCCGCAGCGGAGACGATTTCGGTGCCGACCATGGCTCTTTTCATACGCGAGGGAAGTGGAATCGTTTGTCTCTGTTTGACCGAAGAAACGCTGAATCAACTCGACCTGCCACAGATGGTTTCCAGCAATGAAAGCTGTTTTCAGACTGCTTTCACTGTGACCATCGACGCTCGCGAAGGAATCACCACAGGGGTGTCAGCACATGACAGGGTGATGACGATTCGTGCTGCGGTCGATGCTGATGCTGCGCCGCGCGACCTAGTTCGGCCGGGTCACATCTTTCCGCTCAGGGCTGTCCCAGGCGGCGTGTTGGCTCGCCAAGGGCATACGGAGGGATCCGTGGACCTAGCGCGTATGGCGGGCATGAAACCCGCCGCAGTCATCTGCGAAATCACAAATCCAGATGGAACCATGGCGAAAGGGAAAGAGGTTGAACAGTTCGCCAGCAGACATGATCTCGTCATGTTGAGTATTGCCGAGTTGGTTGTTCACCGTAAGTGTCATGCTGAAGTACACGAGGCAATGATGTCGCGCTAACTTCTGGGCTTGCTGATCGAGCTTCAAAATGCATCTGCTGCCAAGGTGCGTTTTGAAGATTTGTGAGTTAGGGCCTCCGCCATGCGTGCGCGACTATTCGGCGCCGACGGGGTGAAATCCGGACAAAAACACGTTCGGATGATGCACAAAAAAGAAGCGAAGGAAGACCATGTTTACAGGAATCACTCGGGAAATTGGACAAGTCGAAGACATCAGCCTGATCGCTGGAACAAGACGTCTGCAGATTTCTGCCAAAGAAATCCTCCACGGCTTGCGAATTGGCGACAGCGTTGCCGTGAACGGAGTATGTCTAACGGTGACGGATCAGTCCGGGAACGGCTTTTCTGCTGACCTTGCCGCCGAGACTTGGGAGCGGACCGCCTTCTCGCGCCTAGAGCCCGGATCGATGGTGAACCTCGAATTGCCGATGAACGCCAATGGGCGATTCGGGGGGCATATCGTGCAGGGACACATTGAAGGCACGGGAATATTTCTTGGTCTCTATCCGGTCCCCGGAGCCCGGGATTTATGGCTTCAAATTGAAGTTCCGCCCGAACTCGAGAAGCGTCTTGTCCTCAAGGGCTCTGTTGCAATCGAGGGCGTCAGCCTGACGGTAGCAAAGCTCAAAGGAAATATTCTGACTGTTGCCATCATTCCACACACTTGGACTTCGACGAATCTGCAATCGCTGAATCCGGGTGACCTCGTGAATCTAGAGACGGATGTAATGACGAAGTATCTGGAGAAGTGGTTTGCAAACGAGAGGGCTTTCGAGCCACAGCGAGTCGCTGCGTTCGATACGATGGGCCAGGGACGCTATGCTGTGGTGGTTAGCGACTTCAATTCCTTTATTACCGATCAACTTCTCAGTGGCGCTCTACATGCTTTAAAATCGCATCGAGTGCCTCCGTCTGATATCGAGGTGATTCATGTTCCGGGGGCATACGAGATCCCGATTGCAGCCAATTTATTGGCAAAGTCGGATTGCTTCGATGCAATTATTTGCCTGGGGTGTCTGATTCGGGGCGACACGCTCCATTACGAGATGATTGCCCACGAGGTGTCACGTGGGCTTGGACACTCTGCACTGGAGAGCGGAATTCCACATAGCTTCGGAGTGATCACTTGCAATACCCAGGAACAAGCGATTAGTCGAGCGGGCCTAAAGGCAGGGAATAAGGGTTCGGAGGCTGCACTGACGGCCATCCAGATGGCAGCAGTCAAGAGGAAACTGTCCCGCAAGGAACCTGTTGTCGCTGAGATGTTATTGGCCGAAGCCTGATCGCGGTATCAGGGGCACCTCGTTCCTCCACCGGATGGCTAGAAGGGTGTTCCGTTCCGTCGGAATGTGGCACTGCGGCCCTCGATGTTCCAGTCTGCATGCACACACTGGAGTGCCGGAATAGCTTTCCCGAAATCCACGGATCATGAAGTGGCGCTGCGACGCTAGGTTCCCATTACATTCATCGGGCCTCCGTCTCCAGCTCCCGGCCGTGCCTCCAGCTGGACGCTTCGCGCCGGTGACGGGTGGCGTGCCTCATCCTTCGTCGAGAAGAGATCTTCAGATTCTTATTTTCGAACTCGCGTATCGAACACATGACGAACTGGGAGCGGTAGCAAGCGTTTCGCACCGGAGGCTCAGCGCGTTGCGGAACAGTTATGGAGGCAAGCTGCGCCGCATCCACCTCCAATTCATGACTTCATCCGAGAAAAACGAGAGCAAGAGAATGACAATTCATTGACGAGCGCATGACACCGAAGGATTTGTGGTTCGTTAAGGTGAAAGACGAAGAGAGAACGCCTATGTCGCAATCCCTTACTTTCTCCCGCGTAATCAAGATGGTTCGGAGCTGCCGCCCGCATGCGGCTGCCCGTTGTGTTCAGATGCTGAGTCTGGCTTTGATCGTAACAGTACCCATGCTGGCGATGATGCTTATCTCGGTACCCGCCGCGCAAGGCCAGATGCTGACAGGCTCCGCTCCGCCGCAAAATACGGCCCAACCTTCGCAAGACGAAGGCAGCATTCTGACAACCACAGGATCCGGAGATAGCGAAAACCCGGAGGACGATCGCAGGAGCTCGACGAGTTCGGGCAGCTCTGCAGCTCCTTTGACTCTCTCTGCAGACCAAATCATCCGCATCTTGCAACAGAACCCCGACCTCGTTGTGGAGTTAAAGTCGCAGGTCGCGGATCGTTTGCAGCAACAGGGCACACCGATCGATCCAAATGATATTTCCGACCAGATGCTGTACAGCCAAATCGAGGCGAATGCAGATCTGCGGGCAAACATTACAACCGTCCTGCGAGCGCGCGGATATGTGTCGCAGGACGATCTCCAAGTCGCTGGGGCGAGCGGTGGGACCGGAGTTGGCGATACCGATCTTCTCCCTGGGCAGCAGACTCTCTCACTGCCTGGTGGCATGAGTCCCGCTAAACTTGGTGCGGGCGCAGGCACGGAGGCAGGAGAGTCTTCTTCCGATCAGAGCGACATCGCCACCGGTCCGTCTCAGGTCATGAGTTCTGGAGACAGCCACTCCGCTAACGAGCAGAGGCGAGGTCATCAGGCGGTAAACGCATCAACTGACTTGCCCAAGGTTCTTCATCGGCCTGCGCCCTATAATCTGCGATCGATGCGCGATCTATATACGCAGATTCCCGAACAAACCGCATCACTGAAGCGTTTTGGCTCGGAGGTCTTCGTGAATCGGGACGTCTCCGCTATGGCGCGTGGAGGCGCCGGCCGCGACACGCCACTGGATGTGCCGTTGGGACCGGATTACGTCGTCGGTCCGGGGGACACGCTCACGATCAATATGTGGGGCGGCATGACGCAGAGCAGCAGCCGTGTGGTGGATCGTGACGGCCGCATTCTCTTGCCCGACGCGGGCTCCCTCGATGTTGGCGGGCTTTCACTGCAGCGAGCGGAGAGCCTGATCGACGGTGCACTCTTAAAGCAGTATCGGAATGTGCAAGTTTCGGTTACAGTTTCGCGGTTGCGCTCAGTGCGAGTATATGTTGTCGGCGACGTGCAGCGTCCGGGTGGATACGACATCAGCTCGCTCGCAACTCCGGTGAGCGCGCTATACGCCGCCGGAGGTCCAACCTCGGTCGGCTCTCTGCGTGTCGCGCGCCACTATCGAGGAGACCGATTGATCGAAGATGTCGATCTATATGAGTTCCTCCTTCATGGAATCCGGAATGGAAGCGTCCGCTTTGAGAGCGGCGACACCCTGCTCATACCTCCTGCGGGCGCGCAGGTTGCGGTCTCCGGTGCAGTCAAGAGGCCGGCAATCTACGAAATCAAGACGGGAGAATCGACGCTTGCCTCGGTGATCAACGATGCCGGCGGCTTTACCCCTGCGGCATCGCTTGGCCACATCACAATCGAGCGCATCGACGCCAACCGTCAACGCGAGACGGTCACGCTGAAGATGGCGGGAGGGGAAAGCGCCCAAAGCGATCAGGACGCTGTCGCCGCGTTCCAGGTGAAGGATGGAGATCGCATCCGCATCGCACCAATCCTGCCGTACAGCCAACGCGCTATCTATCTCGAAGGCCACGTCGTGCGTCCCGGCCGGCTGCCTTACACCGACGGCATGCGTCTCAGCGATGTGTTGCATAGCTACCAGGATGTGCTGCCAGAGCCGGCTACGCATGGCGAGATCATCCGTCTTGTCCCTCCAGATCTTCATGCGGAGACTATCGAGTTCAATGTCCCCGAGGCGCTCATCGGGAATGTGAGTCTGGATCTCCAGCCCTTCGACACGATTCGCATTCTCGGGCGCTACGAGGCGGACGCTCCGAACGTAACGATCCAGGGGGAGGTGCTGCGCCCATCAAACTACCCGCTGTCGGAGGGAATGACGGCTGCGCAACTCGTGCGTATGGCAGGGGGCTTCAAGCGGGATGCTCTGCTCGCAAGTGCCGACTTGACCAGCTATGGAGTTTTGAATGGAAATCGGATCACCGGAACGCTAACAACGGTCCATATCGGCGCAGCCGTCGCGGGGACAGACCCAGGCGCAGATATTGCGCTGAAGCCTGGCGACATTCTGACTATTCATCAGATCACCGGATGGAACGATATCGGGGAGTCGGTAACGATTACCGGCCAGGTTCGCTTTCCTGGGACGTATGGCTTTCAGGAGGGTGAACGTCTTAGTTCTATTCTGCGTCGCGCCGGAGGGTTCCGCGAAACAGCTTATCCAGCGGGAGCCGTGCTAGTTCGGGAACAGGTTCGCGACCTCGAACAAAAAAGTCGCGAGGAATTGATTCGACAAATTGAAACGAGCTCCGCGTCCGCGCGTCTTTCTCCCAACCTCGGCTCAGGCGATTCGGGCTCAACGCTCAAGCTGATTCAGGCGCAGCAAGATCAGGTGCTCACGCGCTTAAAGAGCGAACGTCCGAGTGGTCGCCTCGTCGTCCACATCACCGCCGACATCGACAGCTGGGCCAATACAGCTGCGGACATCGAGGTGCGCCGAGGAGACGTCTTGACCATTCCCAAGCGGCCTGGTTTTGTTCTCATCACCGGTCAGGTTTACAACGCTACCGCAATTACCTTCACGCCGGGCAAGACTGCGGCATGGTATCTGCAACGTGCTGGGGGAAGCAGCGACACGGCCAATCGCAAGGAGATCTTCGTAATCCGCGCCAATGGTTCCGTGATCGGCCGGCATTCGGGCGGTTTCTTTGATCCCAGTGTGCTCTCCACCAAGCTCGATCCCGGGGATGTGGTTGTCGTACCCCAAAAGGTGCTTGGAGCTTCTCTCTTTTGGCGAAATCTGCTGACCACTGCACAGCTCGCCTCGTCCATTGCCATCACCGCAGCAGTGGCAAGCCTCTAAGGTCGCCATGGCTGCACTACTCAACACGATGCTCTTACTCGTCTTCCTACTGCCTCAGTCGATGTTCCAAGGAGGCGCGTTTAATGGGAACGAAACACCAAAGTGCAAGGCCGTCAATATGGCTTCGACCTATGTTCCAATTGAGAGCTGGGTTTATCCGGCGTTCGATCGTCTTGCGGCAGAAGGATATCTCCCGGATGCGATCGTGAGCCTTCGTCCGTGGACGCGGATGGCCTGTGCTTGCCTGGTGCAGGAGGCCGAAGATCACGTGACCCATGATCGGAACCCTCCTTCCGATGCTCCCGCGCTGCTGCGGAGTCTGAAGGAAGAGTTTGCGATGGAACGACGGCAAATGAATGGAGGAAGCAAGACGGAGCTGCGGCTCGAGTCGGTGGATCAACGGAACACCTCGATCGCGGGAAGGCCGCTCACCGACGGCTATCATTTTGCCGAGACAATTGTCGACGATTATGGCCGTCCTTTTGCCCAGGGAGAGAATGACTATACGGGATTTTCCGTTCGCGCGGCGGGGGGGCCTTTCGCAGCCTATGGGCGTGCAGAGATCCAACGTGTTCCGTCAGAGCTCGTTCCGGACGCTTCAATTCAGCGGGCCCTCGCAGTCGCGGACTTCACGTCGTTGGGCGCCGCCGGTCCACCTTCGGGCTTCACTCGCGCCAGGCTCCTGGAGGCGAATGTCTCCTATACCCTATCCAACAACCAGTTCACGTTTGGCAAGCAGACTCTTTGGTGGGGTCCTGCCCGGAGCGGTTCGACGCTATTCAGCAATAACGCAGAGCCGTTGACGATGTTCCGTTACGATCGAACCAAGCCCTTCCTTCTCCCTGGGATTCTGCGGTTGCTCGGTCCAATCCGAGCACAGCTTTTTCTGGGCCGCTTGTCCGGTGCGCAGTTTGTACAGGCAGAAGACACTGTGATGGGAGCTCCTGGAGTTGCTCTGAAGGACCAACCCTTCATTCACGGACAGAAGATCTCCTTCAAACCAACAGAGAACTTTGAATTCAGCGTCTCACGTTCCGTCATCTTTGGTGGCGCGGGCGCACCGTTCACCACGGACACATTTCTGCGCAGCATCTTTTCGACATCCGGGGGGGAGGAGCAAAAGGATCCGGGAGACCGCCGCGTCGCTTTCGACGCGCAGTATCGAATCCCGGGTTTGCGGAGGTGCCTGACTGGCTACGTGGATGGATTCTCCGACGACCAGCCTTTCCCAGTCGTTTATCCAACGGAAAGTGTCTGGCTCTCCGGCTTCTATCTTCGCTGCGTTCCGAGACTGCCCCACATGACGATCCGCGCGGAAGGTCTGCTGTCGCCACACCGAAACCTCGCATTTCCTGGCTTCTTCTACTTCAACGTCCACTATCTGAGTGGATACACCAACAATCGTCAGCTCATGGGAAGTTGGATCGGACGCGAGGGAGATGGGGAACAAGTGTGGGCAACCTGGAATCTTTCGTCTCGCTCATCGATTGAGACAAGCTTCCGCGGGATGACCGTCAATCGCGAGTTCCTGGAAGGTGGTGCTCTGCGTGATTTCAGTATGGCTGGCAACCTCCAGATCCGCCCGGAGTGGCAGTTACGCCTTGAGGATCAGGCAGAGTGGTGGCGTTTCCCTTTGCTTTCGGCAACCCCTCAACGCAACAACGAGCTCACAATTCAGCTCTCCTACAGACCCATCGCGAGTACAAGACCATGAATCCCACCTTACCGAATGAGACCGGACCGATGTTGCTGGCACCGCCCGCTAACTGGATCGTCCGTGCGACGCTGCTTTGGAACTATCGCCAATTGTTAGTACGGATAACGGCGATCGCGCTGGTCCTAAGCCTCGTCACGGCGTTTATCATCCCCAAGCGCTATAAGGCTATCGCGCGCATTATGCCTCCCGATCAACAGGGTTCAGGCGCGATGCTACTTGCCGCGCTTGCCGGCCATTCTGGAGGAGCCGGCGGTTTGGGCAGCCTTGGCAGTCTGGCTGGCCTATTCGCCGGCCATCCCACCACTGCGCTCTATGAGAGCCTGATGGAAAGTGGAACTGTCGAGGGCCGTCTGATAGATCGCTTCCACCTGCAGCAGGTCTATCGCACACGGTATCGCTTCACGACGGCCAAGCACCTCGCCCGTCTTACGAGCATAACGGATGACAAGAAGAGCGGTGTTATCACCATCGCAGTCCAAGACACCGACCCTGTGCGAGCACGGGACCTGGCGCAGGCGTATCTTGACGAATTGAACAACTTGCTTACGCGCACCAGTACATCCTCTGCTCATCGCGAGCGCATGTTTATTGAGGGCCGCCTTCGCTCCGTTGAAGTGGACCTCGAGCAAGCCCAGCTTGCGCTGAGTCAGTTTGCAAGTGAGAACAGTGCAATCGACATCAAAGAACAGACCCGTGGGCTGGTAGACGCGGGCGCACGAGTGCAAGGAGAACTTCTGGTTGAGCAGTCCGGTCTTCAGTCGCTGCGCCAGATCTATGGCGACGGGAATGTCCGTGTGCGGGAAACAGAGGCGCGAGTCACCTCGCTCCAGCACGACCTCCAAAAAATGACAGGCTCTTCCGCTCCGCTCCCTTCTCAAGGGAGCGGAGTCGATCATGCTGCACTCGGCGCTGAGGATAAAGGCGAACTCTATCCACCACTCAGACAGCTACCTCGGCTTGCCGTTCCCTATGCCGATCTCTACCGTCGTGTGAGGGTACAGGAGACGGTATTTGAGCTTCTCACGCAGCAGTACGAAATTGCCCGGATCGAGGAAGCGAAAGACGTTCCCGTCGTCACGGTAATCGACTCTCCAGGAGTACCCGAAAGAAAGTCTTTCCCACCTCGGTTATTGCTCGCTCTGCTACTTACATTTCTTTCGTTTGCAGCGACGTCGGCACTGATCCTGATGCGCGAACACTGGTCGAAAGTCGATCCTGCTGACCCCCGCAAGAAACTTGCGGTTGAAGTCCTCACGACAGTACGCAGGCGGAGTCGGGGGGGCGTTTGGGGAGGGCGAGGTGGCGTATGAAAAAACACCTCACAAATGCCGTGTACGGGATTCTGGACTATGCCTCCTACCCATTCGGCATGCTGCTGGTAGCGCCAATGATACTGCACAAGCTGGGTGCATCCGAGTATGGCATATGGATGATCGCGACGGCAGTCGTCAGCGCTGGCGGCATTATCGCTTCCGGTTTTTGTGATGCTAACATTCAGCGCGTCGCGCGGTTGCGTGGCACCGGCGAGACAGACTCGATGCTCCATGCAGTGCGCAGCATGCTTGGCATCAACCTTGCGCTCGGCCTCACACTTGCGTCGATTGTTTGGGTAGTGGCGCCTTACGCCGCCCGCCACATCGCGGTCTCACGCATCACGCCCGTCAGGGAGTGTCTGATTTGTATTCGCATTGCGAGCGTGCTCATCCTGGTCCGCGCTATTGAAAGCGTCAGCGTCAGCACGCAGCGTGCCTTCGAACAATACCGCGGCACAGTGCAGATCAGTACCGCTACCCGACTGCTCACACTCGCGTCAGCCGCCCTACTCGTTCTGTCAGGACACCGCGCGATAAGCATCCTGACGGCAACCGCTGTCATTCTGGTGTTGGGCACGCACATGCAGTTTCTTCAGCTTCGCAGATTCGTCGGCTACGTCCCTCTATGGCCAGCTTTTCAACCGAAGGAGACCCGAGTGCTACTAGGCTTCGGTGTCTTCGTTTGGTTGCAGGCAGTAGGCGGAGTTGTCTTTGGACAGTTCGATCGAATCCTCTTGGGCGTCTCGCTGGGCGCGGCGGCAGTCGCTCCCTATGCATTGTGCATACAGTTCGCACAGCCCATCTTCGGCCTCACTGCGTCCGGTCTCAATTTCATTTTCCCGTACCTTTCTGGACGCGCAAATACGATATCAATTCGTGCTCTGAAGCGGATCGTGCTAAAGGCCTTTCTTTGTAACTTTCTGATGGTTGGCTGCGGTGCGGGCGTGTTGCTGATTTTCGGAGATCGCCTGATTCGGGTCTGGGCCGGACCCATCGTAGCGCAGAGTGCGGCAGGGATTCTTCCTCCCATTGTGATTGGTTCAGCGCTGATGGGGCTTAGCGTGACCGGGATCTATGCCATGCAGGCGCTTGGATCCTTCCGGACAGTAGCTTGCATCAGTCTCGGAGGAAGAACGGCGATGTTGCTGGTGATGATTTATCTGCTCCATCACATAGGGATTCGGGGATTGGCAATCGCACGCGTTTGCTACGGGGCCGTCTCTTTATTGGTATATGTGCCTCTGCTTCACCGTTTTGACGTGAAGACGGGCGACGTGCCCGCCACCAAGCCCCTCGCGGTTCCCTGTGATCTACAGGAGAGGGTAAAGCTATGAAAATCTTAGTTGCCGCCGCTTCATTCTCTTCCCAGATGTCCGGGGTTCAACGTCATGCGTTCAATGTGGTGCGTTGCCTCTTGCTGCATCCGGAAATCTCAGCTGTGCACTTGGTCGTTGCACCATGGCAACGTGCACTCGTCGAGGAGGCGGGGCTCAGGCCGAGCGCCCGGCTCACAACTCACCTTGCTGCGATGGATCAGAGTTCTCTCAGCCGAAACCTTTGGTACTATCGGCGGCTTCCGGCCTTGGTGGTTCGGCTACGACCCGATGTGGTTCATCTTTCCTACCCGGTGCCCGTGGATACAGTGTCGATCGCATGTCCCACGGTCTTGACGCTGCACGACCTCTATCCTTATGAGATTCCCCGGAACTTCGGGTTCCCCCAGGTCCTGTTCAACCGACTGATCCTGCGGTCCTGCCTACGAAGGGTCGCTGCGATTGCCTGCGTCTCCGATACTACGATGCTTCGGATGAAGCAGTATGCGTCACCGGAGGTGTGGCGCAAAGCAAGTCGAGTCTATAACTGCGTTGAGCCAGAGCCGCTCTGCGCGCTGCGCTCTCCGATCCCGCAGTGGCAGGGTGAGCCGTTCCTGCTCAGCATCGCACAGCATCGGCGAAACAAGAACATTCCTCTGCTCATCTCGACGTTTCATCGGTTGCTCCGACGAGGGGAAATCGATCCGACGACGAAGCTGGTTATCGTCGGCATCGCCGGCCCCGAAACCAGCCGCATTCATGAATTAGTTTCTCGTTGCGACTTGGACCGGAGTGTGCTTTTCCTTGAGGGGCTTGGGGAGGCAGATCTGCAGTGGTGCTACGCACGCTGCGAAGCGCTCGTGGTTCCTTCAAGGACGGAAGGATTCGGTTTGCCCGTTGCGGAAGCTCTTCTTGCCGGCTGCCGCGTTATCTGTTCGGACATACCCGCATTTCGAGAGATCGGTGGCGGCCATTGTCGATTCGTCGCGTTAGGCGCGGATGCAGAGGAGGCATTGGCCGCGGGGATCCTGGCAACACTCCAAGAGCCCGCAAAGACATCCGTATCCCTTCCGCAATTGTCCGCGGCGGTTCTTGCAAATCAATATGCAGATCTTTACCGGCGACTAATTCCTTCTGCCTCACCCTTGGATAACGCAGTCTGCGAGGCTTCGATCCAGCTAACAACTCCAGAACGGCAGTCTCTATGAGAGCAACGGATTCCAGGCGCGTAGCCCATGTTCTCGGAGTAGATGTCGACGTGGTCAATATGGAAGAGGCCCTTGAAGAGATCGCGGCTCTCTTGCAACGTTCTCGGAAGGGTTACGTGTGCGTCGCGGGCGTGCATGGAATTATGGAAGCTCAGCGAAATCCCTACCTCCTGGAAGTCTATTCCCACTCAGCGATGACAATTCCGGATGGTATGCCTCTGGCATGGGTCGGGCGAATCCAGGGACACACTGGTATGCAGCGGGTCACAGGACCAGACCTGATGCTCGAGGTATTTCGCCGCAAGGAATTTGCTCAAGTCACGCATTTTTTTTATGGCGGCCGGGAAGGCATAGCAAGAGAACTGCGAAACAAGATACAACAGCAGTTTCCCTGGGTGAAGATCGTGGGGACTTACACACCGCCCTTTCGAGATCTCTCCGACTCTGAAGAAGCTGAATTAGTCACAAGCGTCGCTACGGTGAAGCCAGACATTATTTGGGTCGGCATCGGCTGTCCTAAGCAGGAGATCTTCATGGCACGATATTTGCCAAATCTGGAAACAAAGTTGATGCTTGGTGTTGGGGCAGCATTTGACTTTCACACGGGCCGCATCCGCGATTGTGCTGGCTGGATCAAGCGCGCCGGTCTGCAGTGGTTGCATCGATTGCTGCAAGATCCGAGGCGCTTGTGGCGGCGATACCTGAGCACTCATCCGGCGTTTCTTTGGCACATCATGTTGCAGCTATCGAAAGTGCGGAGATTCCCGCGTCGTTCGGAGCTGCGCGCAGCCGCCAAGCCGCGAAAAACACAGCGTCCATCGCGACTTGGATAGCCGGACCGAGTCGCAACAGCTACGTTCACAGTTTTGCGCTCCCTTGCTGGGAAGACAAAATCGTGACAATGGACTAACCAGCTCATGACAACTGGCCGGTCCGGAACCACTAGCGTGAATATGGTTGGTGGCTATGGGGCGGCACTATGAAAATGTGGCAATCGGGTCGCTTTCCGATAGGCTCTGACTTCACCGCGAGAATACGCATTTAAGGGAGCTTTATGAATAAGAAGTTGATGCTGATAATTCTGTTCGTTGGGATTGTGACTACGGCTGTGGTCTGCAGTCGCGCACTCCATGCTCAGTCCGAACCCCGGAGGATTGAAGTCGCGGCGAAGCGTTTCGCCTTCGAACCAGGCGAGATCACCCTGAAGAAGGGACAACCGGTTGTTCTCGTTCTAAAGAGCACCGATGTCGCGCATGGTCTTCGCTTTCGTGAACTAAACCTTGACGTCAAAGTAGAAAAGGGAGGAACGGCCGAACTGCGGTTCACGCCGGACAAGACGGGCGATTACGTCGGCCACTGTTCGGTTTTCTGCGGATCCGGTCATGGCGCGATGACATTGACACTCCACGTGGTGGACTAGGCATGCGACCGTTCATCATTGCGATTGCTGGAATTATCCTGGCGGGGTTGGCGGGGTGTAAGGCCGACCCTCCGGGAAAGCTAGAGACAGAGACGATAACCTTCGCTAAACATAACGTCTTTATAGGCAACAAGAGCCAAAAGAATCCGCTGCCATCTAACACAGAAACATGGAATGACGGTAAGGAGGCGTTCTCTCACTATTGTGTTGCGTGCCACGGAATGGATGGCCAAAACACAGGCGTTCCGTTCGTCGATCACGTATCGCCTCCAATCCCATCCTTGGCTTCCGACGAGGTGCAGCAGTATACGGATGGCCAACTCAAGTGGATCCTTGACAATGGGATCCGCCCGTCGGGAATGCCTGGATCGAAGGGAACTCTGAGCGACGACGAACTCTGGTCGATCATCGTTTTTCTGCGCCATCTACCTCCAGCGGGTAGCCAGGGCATTCCAGACTTATATTCCCATTGAATCACCCGGGATCAGAGATGCCGAGAGCTGTTTCGAGGATAGTATGGGCCTAACCAGCAACATCTTAACGGGTGACGAGCTCGGGACGCCGACAGGTTCCTTGGCATTTTCCATCGGATTTTTCTTAGCCTTTCGCAGCGTTATTCCCGTTTTTTCGGTCCGCGTCTTGGGAGCGGATCCCCAAACTGGCCCCGAGGCTATGTTAGCCTTGAACTTCCTCCTTCTCGGGATCGTCTGCTTCGCTCTGCTGGGAACTGCAAACCGCACGTTTGGCTCCATGTTGCGGTTACCGAGCATTCGATGGGTCTTTATCTTCCTCGCATTTTCAGGTTGCAGTCTTCTCTGGAGCAGCACCGCATCGCTCCCGGCGTCCATCACTTATTGGTGCGGAATGGCCTCCGATGTGGCGACAGTGGTTTTATTGCTGCGCACGGGGCCGGTGATCGGAGTGGCGAATTCGTTGATGAAGGGCTTCGTTTGGAGTACCTGCTGTATCGCGTTGATTGCATGGATTATGCCCACGCCCTACGATCTCCGTCTTGGAGACGAAGACTATTTCAACTCAAACACGATCGGCAATCTTTGTGCCTTTGCCCTATTCTTCGTTCAATACCTGATGCGCCGCAAGGAGGGGAGGTGGGGATTCGCTACGCTTTTTCTTGCAGTCACGCTTCTGCGCAGCATTAGCAAGACAACCATCGTTGCGTTCCTAATCAGCGAGGGCTATCTCATGATCCAGGATCGATCAATGAGTCGGAGGACCAAAGTGTTTCTCACCATCGCGTTGGCCCTGACCATCCTTGTGTTCTGGGGCCTCCTTGAGGCCTATTATGACTTCTACACCACGTACGGCAATCAGGCTGAAACTTTGACCGGGCGGACTGCGATCTGGGCGTACGTTCTGAATGCCGGGGTTGAACAGCCGTGGATTGGCCATGGTTTTGACTCCATGTGGAAGGTCGTTCCCCTTTTCGGAACGTTCGAAGCGAGACACGCCGAAAACGAACTGCTGCAGCAGTTCTATTCCTATGGTGTAGCAGGCATCGTGATGCTGTGCGGCTTATACGGCAGCCTCTATCGGCAGATGCGCAGGCTCTCGCGAGGTCCACTTGAGATAATTTTCACCAGTCTACTGCTTTTTGTCATCATCCGAGGATTCGCCGAGGCCGAACCTTTTGATCTATTGCTCCCTTTGTGGGCGATTGTTATGCTCGCGATGCTCCTAGACTCGGCGAGGACTGTCGGCCAGGAAAGGCCCACGGTATTGATCTCCGCGAGATTCGACGCGTCTAATCCTGTGCACTCAGTTCCCGCGCTTCCATGAGGATCGTCCAGTACCATCGCGATCGCGCGGGGTCTCTCCGAAGGAGATTTGGGCCTTGTCGTCCTAGGACCTCCGTGAGCAGTCGATCTGCAACTGTTTTCGGGACGCTGGGAAAGGACATCGAGCAGCATGGGGTCGCATTATACAGCTGTAGAGTATACTGGCAATCGAAACGAATGGCCGACCTCCTTTCGCGCTCTCGCAGAAGCGGGGGAGTCCGCAGACCGTTTTCCTCTTTGAGAAGGGGATCGCTTTTCGAAATGTCATCCGTTTGTAATTTCCTGGCTCTCCTCGAGCGTTCCTACCTTTGATTCGGCAAGAATAGAATGCGGAGGCCAAAATTATCATGGACGCGGATTTTGTAAAAGAAGAAAACGAGCTCGATGCGTCGCCCTCGGCAAATCTTGGCACCATCCTCATCATTGAGGATGACCCGCGCATGCAGAAGGTTCTCCGAAGAATCTTCATTGAGGAGCACTACGCCGTTGTCACTGCTGGCGACGGTCAAACGGCGCTCGATTTATTCCGTAGCGAACGGCCGCTCGCTGTCGTTCTAGATCTCATTCTTCCCGGGATTTCGGGGCGCGAACTTTGCCAGACCTTCAAAGGCCTTTCTAGCGGAACGCCGATCATCGTGCTTAGTGCGATCAGCGAAGTGGTCGACAAGGTGTTGCTCCTCGAACTGGGAGCTGACGACTACGTAACCAAGCCCTTCAGCCCACGAGAACTGACAGCCCGCATTCAGGCGGCAATTCGTCGGCAACGGAAACCCATCGGGCCTACCATCTTTCGCTTCGCGGATTGTGAGATCGACTTCAAGAGTATGACTGCACGCCGTAGTGGGGTCCCAGTAATCCTCACCGCTCACGAGTTCAAGCTGTTGAAGTTCTTTACAGATAATCTTGACCGTGTGCTGACACGTGAGGTCTTGCTCAACGAGGTCTGGGGATACAACTCGTATCCGACCACGCGGACCGTAGATAATCAAATTCTAAAGTTGCGCCAGAAGCTGGAGCCCGATCCAGCGAATCCAAAGCATCTACTCACAATCTATGGGGCAGGATACAAATTTGTCCTGTGACACCAACCTCGGTGAGTGGCTGGATAACGAAGGCACCATGGAGATCGCCGGTATCCCTCGAAAGCGCGGCATTCGGACTCATGTGCTGCTTGTCGTCGCGATGGCAATTGTAATTGCCATTGTTACCTGCGTATGCCTGTTGCTCATTCGTCATCGTCTACATGCCCAGGTGACGGATGATCTGTCCCAAGATCTCGATCATTCTGTCATCACCTTTCAGAATCTGCAGGCCGAACGAGTAGCGGCGCTAGAACGCGAGAATTCTCTTCTAGCTGAACTTCCGACACTAAAGGCACTGATGACGAGTGGGGATGAACTCACCATTCAGGACGGCGCGACCGAATTTTGGCAACTCAGTGGAAACGATCTCTTCGCGCTCATGTATCCGAACGGGCGCGTGGTCGCAGTCTATACGAAGGGCGCTCCCCCCGATGCGACGCTTCGTCTCGGACTGAAGGCATTGTTGGCATCTCCCGGCAACCACTACCTCATCGACGGCCGGGGTCTCTACGTCTGTTCGCTTCGCCCACTTTACTTTGGCAGCGATAACGACGGGACCCTCCTCGGGTACGTTATCAGCGGTGTTTCGATCGAGCGAACGGTGCGGCAGATCAGTCAGCCTACCGGGGTGGAGGCGACTTTTCTAAGCGGAGGAGAGGTTGTGGCGAGCACGCTTAGCTCCTCGGGACAGGCAAGCTTGACGGCGCTGCCCCGGCTGTTTTCTGGTACCCCCAGAGCCCCCTCGACGGTGAACTTCGGCAAAACGCGATATCTTGCCGCGACGGAAGATCTCTCGGCGGCAGCCACTTCTCCGCTCAAGCTGGTCGTTCTGAAGTCCTTCGAACCGGCCGAACGCTCGATCAACCGTATCGACCGGATGGTGTTGAGTGCAGGACTCTTAGCGCTTTTGTCGGGCACAGTGCTGATGATCGCGCTGTCAAGTCTGGTGACTCGTCCACTCGAAGAACTCTCGATGAGCGTCATTGCATTTGGGGTTGGCGATGGAGAACACCGGGTACCGCAGTATGGTACCCAGGAAGTGCGGCAGCTAAGTAGGGCATTTGCCGGCATGCGGAATGAGATTCAGCAGGCCAACCGGGCGTTGGTTGAATCTGAGCGATTGGCAACCATTGGCCGTATGGCAAGTTCGGTCTCTCACGATCTACGACATTACCTCGCAGCGATTTATGCGAACTCGGAGTTTCTTGCCTCCCATCGACTCTCGGACGTGGAGCGTGCCGAAATCTTCGCCGACGTTCGCGCGGCTGTGCATGGGACAACGGACATGATTGAGTCGCTGCTGATCTTCAGCCGGACGGGCGCTAGCATGAGAAGATCACCTGAACTGATGGCGACGCTGATCGAGCGTGCGATGGCGGTGGTTCGAGCACATCCAGACGCGGAGCACGTGTCGCTGGCTACGGATTGCGGCGATCCAGCACAAACTGCGATCGTCGCCGACGGAAAGCAGATCGAACGCGCGATCTGCAATCTTCTGCTCAATGCTTGTCAGGCCATTCGCTCTCCGGGAAAGGAGGCCACCGTCGTGATGACGCTGACGCTACAGGAGAAGCAGGTGATTGTGAGCATTATCGATAATGGCCAAGGCGTCCCGGACAGCATTCGCCACAGCCTCTTTGAACCCTTCGTGAGCGAAGGAAAGCAGAAGGGGACTGGACTTGGCCTAACGCTGGCTCACTGTATTGCTGCGGAGCATGGAGGAGAGGTTGTCCTCCTCCGGACATGTCCGGGGGAAACGATCTTTCAAATGACGCTTTTGCGTGGGCTTCCAGCATCGGATGCGCAGGCCGCACCCGAGCCTAACCGATACAATCAGGTCATCTAGCATGAGAAGCTACCAATCTAGACCGAATCGCCCTTCTCGGGAGCAACTTCGGAATACATGGCTGCTCATACCCTTGCTTGCGCTATTTTTTGGATTTTCTGGGCATGTTGTTCTTCATGCCCAGGCAACAGACCAACAGAGCCTGGCGGAACAGATTCAGCAGTTGACTCAATCCATGGCGCAGACTCAGGCCCAACTGCAACAGTCGCAGCGTCAACTAGACGAGATGCGGCAGGAACTGAGTGCCTTGCAACGCCAAATGTCGCAGGCCGGATCAACGATGCCCGTTCCCACCGCGCCCAATGCAACCTCGGCATCCTCATCTTCTGTGACTCAAACCGCCTCTCCATCCGCAGCGGCCGCAATCGACGATCTTCGTGAGCGTGTGACGATGCAGGGGTCTCAGATTGCGACTCACGAGCAGACCAAAGTCGAAAGCGAATCGAAGTATCCGCTGAAGATAACCGGGCTATTGCTGCTGAACGGCTTCGTGAATACGAGACAAGTCGATATGGCGGCCACTCCGACGGTAGCACTCTCAGGCTCGGGCAGCACGGGAGCCTCTCTGCGACAGACAGTGCTCGGCTTCGAAGCCCGCGGTCCGCATCTGTTCGGTGCTCGCAGCTACGCGGACCTGAGTGTAGATTTCGATGGCAATCCTCAGTCGGGCAGTCCCTCCGCAAACTACACTGGCTACTACAATGCTAACGCCACGCTGCTGCGGCTCCGTACCGTGCATGGGGGACTCCAATGGCAGCACAGGGAAGCTTACTTCGCACTGGACCGTCCCATCTTCAGCCCGGACGCGCCCACTTCACTGATCGCTGTTGCCCAGCCCGCACTCGCGTGGTCCGGCAATCTCTGGACCTGGAATCCCCAGGTCGGCGCAACGCAGGATCTTCGCATCGGCGGTTCGCGTAACCTGCGCCTCCAGGCAGCACTGATCGATGTTGGCGATGCTCCTTTGTCCGCAGTATTCACGAATGCGGCGACGACGGTGATACCGCCCTCTAGTGCAGAACAGAGCCGCCGGCCAGGAACGGAAGCCCACGTAACCCTGCTCGGGTCCATGCTGGACGAAGGAAGTCACCTGGGTTTCGGCGGATATTTCGCGCCTCACCTCAGTCCTCTGGGCCATCTCTACGACGCGTGGGCGGGAACCCTCGATATGAGATTCCTTCTGCCTGCCCGCCTACAACTCACGGGAAGCTTCTATCGCGGATTGGCGCTGGGTGGTCTCGGCGGCGGCCTTTACAAAGACTTCGGCTATCGCACCGACAGCGATGGGGATTATTACTTTCGTCCCCTCGACGACGTAGGCGGATGGGCGCAATTGAAGGAAAAGACCAGTGAACGCTTGGAATTCAACGCCGCTTTCGGGCTGGACAATGTATTCGCTAAGGAACTGCGGCCTTATGCGATCTCGGGTGGGACGCTGTACCAGAATCTCGCCAGAAACCAGACCTTTACTGGAAACGTGATCTACCGTCCCAGCGCTTATCTGCTTTTTTCGTTGGAGTATCGTCACTTGGAGAGTTCTCCCGTAACCGGTTTCGCGAACGGGAGCAATGTCATCGGCCTGGGCGCGGGATATAAGTTTTGATGATGAAGAAGAAGTGTTTCCGCAACTGGCTTCTCTGTGGTATCGCCCTGGCATCGGGGGGGCTGCGGGCGCAGAATTCTCCCTCGTCTGCTCCAGAGGCGGAACTGCGTCTTCGCATCGTTGTATCTCAACCAGGAAAGCATCGAGCCGTACCTGCAGTCATGTGGCTAGAGTCGCTCGCAGGAACACCGGTGCTTCCGTTCTCGCCCCATGGGCATTACATCTTGCTGCAAAAGAGCCGCACATTCGTCCCCCATCTTCAGGTCGTTCCGGTCGGCACCGTGGTTCAGTTCCCCAATGCTGATCCCTTCTTCCACAACGTCTTCTCCCTTTTTGATGGCAAGCGCTTTGATCTAGGTCTCTATGAAGCTGGCTCCAGCAAGTCGGTCACGTTTTCCCGAGAGGGTGTTTCCTATATTTTTTGCAATATCCACCCAGAGATGAGCGCGGTTGTACTTGCTCTCTCGACACCTCTCTACACGATCGCCTCTGAGAACGGTTCATTCGTACTTCGCAGCATTCCAGCAGGCGACTACAACATGCATCTCTGGATCGAAGGTGTGCCGCAGCCCATTCTCGACAGCTTCACTCGTCCGGTGCACCTTTCTGCACGAACGGTCGACCTCGGTACACTGAGTGTCGCGACGAAGCCCCGCGAAGCGGGGGACCATACAAATATGTTTGGGAACGCCTACGATCGGCACCCCCAATCCCCCTATTGAGCGCCGAATCTTCGAATCTGGTCGATCCACCAAGAGATCCTAAGGGATCGGTGGACGTACTTTCCTTGCCTCGCGGCCCACAGCAGCCATCTCCCCGGTCCATCTTGTGCGGTCAATGGACTGTTTGGCGGAGTGCAACCGGTGCCCGCGTGAATTTGCGACAGAGCGCTTATTTCCGCAATTCATGGACACGAAGGGCATCTTGCTTCTTCCATATTTCATGACAATGCAATGACACGGTGCTGACAACTCACCCTCAGCAGCCACCTACATTGCTACTAGACCATATAGAGGGAGCGCAACGCTAACTCTCTTGTCGATCCTATGACCCTCTTATGCACGGAGCAGTCGGAGTTGCAGATGAATATCCAAACACCAAAAGTAGTAGTTTGCGGGGCTGGTGGCTTCATTGGCGGCCATCTCGTCAAGAGCCTCGTGAAGCGGGGCGTCCAAGTTATTCGAGCCGTAGACAGAAAGCCGTTGGAAGAGTGGTACCAGGTTACGCCGGGGGTTGAAAATCTCACTCTCGATCTAATGGAAAAACAAAACTGTCTGATAGCCGCCAGCGGAGTCGACCATGTGTATCAGCTCGCCGCAGACATGGGCGGTATGGGGTTCATCGAAAACCATAAAGCCACTTGTATGCTTAACGTGGTGACGAGTACAAACATGTTGATGGCTGCCCGGGAAGCGAAGGCGAACCGGTTCTTTTATGCGTCATCCGCCTGCGTGTACAACGCACAAAAGCAGACCAAGTCCGACGTGATTCCGCTCAAGGAATCGGACGCCTATCCGGCACTCCCGGAGGATGGCTATGGCTGGGAGAAGTTGTTCAGCGAGCGAATGTGTCGCCACTTCGAGGAGGACTTCGGCCTAACCTGCCGCGTAGCCCGCTATCACAATGTTTATGGAGCGTACGGCACCTGGACGGGAGGCCGCGAAAAGGCTCCCGCCGCAATCTGCCGAAAAGTTATTGAGGCCAAAAGATCTGGCGTTCATGAAATCAATATTTGGGGCGACGGAGAGCAAACTCGCAGCTTCATGTTTATCGACGACTGCATACACGGTACGCAGTTGATCATGGACAGTGACGTGGCCGAGCCCATTAATCTTGGCTCCAGTGAGCTTGTGAGCATCAATCAGTTGGTCGACATCGCGGAGGAAGTTGCGGGCATTCGCCTCAGGCGCACCTATGATCGGAATGCTCCGAAGGGCGTAAATGGACGCAATAGTGATAACTCCATGATTTTAGAGCGTCTAGGCTGGGAACCTTCAATCCACCTTCGTGACGGCCTTGAAAGGACCTATCGCTGGATAGATCGAGAGATGTCTCAAGGGGCTAACGAGGACACTCTGCAGGACTACTTCAAACATTCTCTTGGAACTCCAATCCTGCCGTCAACCGGTGCTAATCCCGACCTATCCGGGCGCACTGCCGAATTTGGTGCCAGGTCGTCCGCTTAGCTGTCAGGATTTGCGCACTCATAGAGTGCGCAATCCTGAGCGCCTCAAATAGGATCGATGTCTTCGCCGACCTACAAAGGTTTACATGCGTCGATTGACAACAGTGGCAGAGACGACGGCTTGCCCGTTCATGCTATTCGAACTGTAGTGGATTGCGATCATGTCTACATTGAACCACACACCGTCGATCGTATTTCCGAGGCCGACACGGCTGGAAATTGGGCGCAATTCCGGTACCATGAGGCAGTTCCGGCGACCTTTTGCCTCGGTGTGGTGGATCGACTTTCTCATAGTTCTGACCGCGGGGAGGATTGCATTCCACCTCCAATTGAAGGGATTCACTCCAATTGGCTTTACCGAATGCCTACTGTGTCAGGCGCCCTTAGCATCAATCATCTATATAGTGCTCTTTGGCGCTTACTTAGTTCTGTTTTTCCAACTCCACAGACTCTACCCTCAAGATCTGAACCAGAGCGGATTTTACGAGCTACGCATGACCGCCCAGGCGACCTTGACCGCGGGACTTCTGCTTTGTGGCACCCTCTACCTTTTTCCTGGCTATTTCATGTCGCGGGCGGATGTAATCATGACGGTCGTCTTGGCGTTGGTTATGCTGATGCTATGGAGAGCTGTATGGCGTCATATGATCAAGCGTCACTATCGCGGGAAACTGGGAACGCGCAATGTTCTGATCGTGGGGGTAGGACGGCGAGCGGAGGCATTGCGCGTACATCTCGAGAGCCTGCGACATACGGGTGTTCAGTTCAAGGGATTCATCTCTCTTTTGCCGCATGAAGATTTGGCCTATCATCCCGAGGTCGTAGCAAATTTGAATAATTGCGTTGCCGTAGCGAGAGCTCTTTTTGTCGATGAGATATACTTCGCAACGCCTTTGGACAGGAACACGGTCATTTCCGTAGCGGAACGAGCACGGCCGATGGGGATCGACGTTCGTGTCGTTCCGGATCTTTATGACGAACTCTCTCGAAATGTGAGAGTGGAGTATATCGGGCAGTTGCCGACGATTGCACTCGCCAATCTGGACGTTCCTCCGGAGACATTCGTGCTGAAACGAGTGATGGACATTGCAATTTCGTCCACCGCGCTTTTCGTTTTGTGTCCACTGCTGGTATTCATCGCATTTCTCATCCGGATAGAATCACCGGGTCCCATTCTCTATCGCGCAGAGCGCGTCGGACGCAAGGGGTGTAAGTTCATATGTCTAAAGTTCCGAACGATGGGAAGGGACGCAGACCAGCAGCGCGAGGAATTAGCGCACCTCAATGAACGGAAGAGTGTTCTCTTCAAGATGGCCAACGACCCTAGGGTTAGTAGAGTAGGGGCCTTTCTGCGGAAGTATTCTATCGATGAGATTCCACAACTCGTAAATGTTCTGCGGGGGGAAATGAGTTTAGTTGGGCCGCGTCCTCCTATTGCTTCAGAGGTTGAACAATATCAGTTGGCCGACTTGCGGCGCTTGGACGTGCTTCCCGGCATGACCGGCTTGTGGCAGGTGGAGGCTCGGCAGGATCCGTCGTTCGATCGCTATATTTCGCTGGATACTACTTACGTGGAAAACTGGCATCTGTTGCTCGATCTCCATATCCTTGTCCGCACAGTTGGGGTCGTGCTAAGCGGGACAGGTTCTTAACCGTGGATCGGGGGCGTGTACGTTGACGGGCATCCTGCGCCGGCGCCGAAAGACCATAAGAACTGGTCGTGGAATCGGGCAAGCACGCACTTCTTCAAGACGGCGTCGTCCTCGATGATTCAAGGAAGAGGGAATCGCCGAGGACGACGCCGATTGTGATCGTTGCCTATATTCCGCAGGGGATGGAGTATCCGGAGTGGGGTCCGGGCACTCGGGATGTTGTACATGGAGCGCTTCGGCTCGAGAACGGTGTTGAGCGGCCACACATTCACCAGGTAGTGCAGAATGTCGACAGAAAGGCCTTCTTCCATAGTCCTGGCACGTCTGAATTGAATTACTCCTCCAAGCGTGCAGGAAAAATTTGCCTCGACGGGAACCAGCGTGATGGAGAGAATTCCCTTGCACAGGCAAAAGGGTCGCGGAGATATTGGTCGTTTGACCCCGAATGATAATCTGACCCGCCGACGGCTTACGTACACCTGACTGGTGCCTCCTCTTGTGAGCCCGTAGAACAATATGCTCTAGTTCTATCTGAGCTGCGCTTGAAGTGCGCCTCGGAGGGAGTTACAGAGAATGAGATCCTCTGCTTTCTCCAAGTCATTTAGGTAAAGAACTCGCTCGCCCGCGCCAAATTGCTGATCCTCGAGAAGCACCTCTCGCATGACGCCGGGAAGGAGCGCCGAGGTAAGTGGAGGTGTCCACCATTGACCACCAATGCGCAAAAAGACATTTGAACGTCCACCCTCAGTCAACTCGCCGCGATCATTGCAAAATAGCATGTCGAAGGCCGCGACACTCTCAGCCATTTTCCATGCCTGGTCATACTCGTTCCTGAGTGAGGTCTTATGCAACAAGAGTGGATTATTTGAGGGTTGCGGGGCAAAGCCCCAGGTGGATGCGAGCAGCAGCTTCACCGGCCCCTCGTCAAGGGGTGGCATCGGAGAGCTCCGGATCTGTATCTCTCCCGATCTTTCTAAAGAAATTCGAACACGATGTTGCCCTCCTGGAGGCAGCTTCGTGCTTTGTTCGATCGCTTCGCATCGCGCCAGGTCTATCTGACATTTAAACCCAAGCGAACGTGCGCTACGGTCCAACCGTGCAAGATGACGCTCCAAATGCCGGAGACCAGTCTCCCGGGTGCCACTCAGAGTCTCAAAGAGATAGAAACTGGTTTCAGTCTGAAGAGTGTTGTTCCCAGCGGATGTCATCTCGGCCCCTCCCTATCCTCCATCAAGATCGCCACCGCACTAAAGGGGGCTAACGCTTTCAGCAGCATCTCGTCGTATTCCTCCTCCGCATCTGACAAGTGAATCACAGCGCCTCCTGCGCCAATCTCCGCTATCGATCCATCGAGAACAACGGTTCGGATTACGACATTGAGATCCACTGTGCCGTTCAGGGAGAAGTAGCCGATTGCACCGGAGTAAATCCCGCGCGGGGAACCTTCAAGTGCGTTGATGATTTCGAGGGTTCGCCTCTTCGGTGCGCCGGTCATCGAACCGCCTGGGAAGCACTGGGCTACACACCGGACCGCAGGCTGTTCCAGATCCCCACGAATAGTGGAAACGAGTTGATGGACAGTGGCATAGGACTCAACTTGCATGAGTGCGGGTACGTGGACCGTCCCTGGAACGCACGTGCGGCTCAAGTCATTGCGCAAGAGATCAACGATCATCAGGTGTTCACTGAAGAACCGCTCTTCGGAAAGAAGGCGCTGTTTATTCGCATCATCCTCGACGGAATCAACACCTCTCCGCGTCGTCCCCTTGATCGGCTTCGCTTCAACAACCCTGTTCGGCCCAATCTTTAGAAAACGCTCAGGCGAACTACAAAGAACGCTGATAAAACCCAACCGCAAAAAGCACGCGTGAGGAGCTGGATTGATGTGCCGTAACGCAAGGTACGCACATAGCACTTCGCGAGCTCCGTTCTGAGCGACAGGGACACGGACACGATTCGTCAGGCAGACCTCATAGGACTGGCCTTGGATAATCTTCTCTTTCACCGCGGCTATCTGGTTTAGATATGTTGTCCTGTCGTGGAGCAAGTAGGGCTCCACATCGTGCGGGTGACAGAGGCTCACGGCAGGGAAATGTCGACCTTTCGATGTTGTAATCTCGCCCAAAGCGTTTTCGATGTAGTTGAACCATCCTTCTGCCGCGGATGGGTCGTCTTGGTGAAGGGTGATTAGATAGAGCTCATTCGTCGCATGGTCAATGGCAACAAAGCGATCCACAAATAGGAGCGTCGCATCTGGAATTGAACTTGTATGTCCATATACCTGTTCGGTCACGGCCATCAATTCATAGCCCAGATATCCAACAAATCCTCCTCGAAAATCAAAGGGAAGTTTCTCATCCTCTTTTACGGTCGTGGCATTCAGTTGCTGCTCTAAGAACTCAAACAGGTTTGTGTCGAACTCTTCTGTTGTGCCGTCATTCCGAACCACGATCGTGTGTCCTTGGACGAAGTTCTGCAGGCGGTATGAATAGGGGCCGGAACAATCCCCCATGAACGAAAATCGTGCGAACTCCTTGTCCTCGCTGTTTGAGTCCAGCCAGAAAGCATAGGGCGAATCTGCAAAGAGGGACTGAAAAATTTCTGCACAATCGGAACGCAAGGACATCCTGCGAGCAGCGATTTCGAAGTTCATTGAACCGCTATCCTCAAAAAATTAGCCATCAGTGTGTCCCCATATTGTGAACAGATGGATTCAGGATGAAACTGGACGCCGAAGATCTTGCGGTACTTGTGTCTCAGTCCCATGATGAGGCCATCGTCGGTCCACGCGGTCTTTTGGAGGGGCTCTGGCAGAGGGAAACCGACTATGAGAGAGTGATACCGGACCATCTTGACGCGTTGCGGTATCCCCTCAAACAGATACATACCGTCATGATGAACGTCAACGGTTAGGCCATGCACTGGCTGCGGAGCCAGCGAGATGTTTCCCCCAAAGGAGGCAGCGATACCCTGGTGCCCGAGGCAAATACCAAAGGCCGGCTTCGTACTATTAAGCAACACGTCACTACAGATTCCAAAATCCTGTGGGTGCGCTGGATGGCCGGGCCCGGGCGATATCACAATGCAGTCCACAGCCAGTTTACTAAAAGCGGTATAGCTCATCTCGTCATTTCGGAGTACCAGCGCCCGCTTGCCTGAGACGCGATAGATCAAATCATAGACGTTGTGCGTGAACGAATCGTAGTTGTCAATCAGGGCGATGTTCATAGCGTTCCTGTTCCCGTACATGCCTTCTTTCTTGTTGAGCTGTTTCCCTGTCCACTGATGCCGCCCGGCATCCGGATATTTTTTGCTGGCACAGTCACAGAACAAGCAACCGTGGACCTCCGCTTGCTTTTGATGATGCTGAAGCCAACAGACAATGGGGAAACGGAATGGTTTGGTGCTCGAGGGCCTCGAAAACCACGTCACGGCTGTTCGCTCCTAGACGCGCCGCTCCTTTGCATACCCATTGAGAAACAGGTTGATCGGGGAGTCGATCGTGCGCTTGGCGCTGCTGGCGACGGCTTCTCCCTAGTCCCAGGCCTCACGCGGTAGAGATTGTACCCAGACAACATGTCGCAGTAGAGCCGCGCCATGAGGTCAGGCTCCGCCCGCCGTAACTGCCCCGCCTGCATGGCCTGCGCAAAGAAGCGGCTGAAGATCCCGTGCGAAACATCCGGCCCTCCCGCGAACCAGGTCTCGCCGATCCTCTGAAAGCGAGACGCCTCCGCGAATACCAGCCGCTGTAACGCTAGGTGCTGCCCCGCCAGCGTCTGCGACGGCGGACGGAGCCCAACCTCGAACGGCATTTTTGACACATCCAGCGTCTCAATCGGTAGCTGCACCTCAGCGCAGAGATACTTCACGGCCGCCAGAAACAGCCCTTCTTTGTCGCCAAATTCACGATAGATATGGCTCTTCGAGCCCCCGGTTCGCTGAATTACCTCGTCCACGCTGGTCTGGTCATAGCCGTGTTTCAGAAACAGATCTGCTGCCATACGCAGCACCCCCTCGGTGCGCTGCTTGCCGCGGCGGGTCTGACGGACCTTGTGCTGTGACCCAGCCGCGTTCCAAACCCTAGTTTCTAGCATAATTCGTGTTTCCTTGGTCCCGCGTGGTCCAGCAGACGTGCTACAGCTGCGGACGGAGATTACCCTAAGTTAGGCGGAAGTGAGAGCGAGTTGCAATTGCTTCCGCACCCGCGGAGCCACCTTCGTTCCAAGCAGTTCGAAGGCGTGCATCTACTTGAAACTAAAACACCTAGGTATGGTGGAGGCGGCGGGAGTCCAATCGAAAAGGGCTTTTGTGAGGAGCTTTCGGGAGAAACGCAGCCGCCGGTCGCATATTACTACGTCGCAACCGAGGACAGCGGCTTCTACGCAGAGTTTCTGACGCCGCTCATCGGAGGCTACATCAAGCGTGGCGGCAAGCGCGATGCGACCACCCAAATTGCGGAGTTCCAGTGCAGAAGCTTCAGTATCTGGAGTTGCTGCTCGATGCTCGCTGGGAGTTGATCGTCGCCCCTGCGAATGGCTATCCAACGGCTGTAGCGCGGATTCGGCTTGAGGCCGGGAGGGAAAAGATAGCTCCGGATTCTCTGACACCGCCATCAGAATCACGTAGATCAATTAAATTAAGGAGTTACACCCCATGGAGACGCCAATTCAGACCAAGCTCGAAGAGCGTGTATATCGCGCAGCAGAGGCAGCCTTGGTCCGCCAGCACTACGTCAGCTTAATCGACCTGTTTTGCGGGATGGGACTCTTGGCATCCTCTGCGGTCGACTCCTGGCGCAAGGGCCGCATCGATTTTCTGGAGTCAGAGATTCAGGGAAGCCCGAACAAGATCTCTTCGTCCATAGCGATCTTCCTGCGTTGGGCGCAGGAAAGGGGCCTCAAGCCAGGTGAAACCGGCTATGTGCGCAGTGCCCGGTCTGGAACCGTGCCTTTGCAGTTTTTCAGCAGCGGCGCCCCCCACATCGAGAGGATCTTCCGTACGCACTACGTATCGCCCGCGCTCTCGGAGCATAAGCAGCAGAAGCTTCAGGAGAAGCTCGAAAAGGCTCCGCAGCCAGTCGTGTTTCTGAACCTGCGCGACGAGCAATGCTCGGAATGCGGAGCAGAGATTGCGCAGGGTTCCATGCTCTTGATGGAAGCGGACCAGTCGCTTTGCCTTCCCTGTGCGCGCCTCGACAGCCTGGAGTTTCTTCCGGCTGGCGACACAGCTCTGACGCGACGGGCCACCAAGTACAGCGAGCGGGCCGCCGTTGTCGTGCGCTTCAATCGGGCTCGTAAGCGCTACGAGCGGCAAGGAATTCTGGTGGAAGAGACTGCGCTGGAGAAGGCCGAGCAGGAATGCGTTCAGGACGCCGATGAGCGGGCAGCAGCGCGAGCGCGGGCTGCAGTGCAGCGTGGCGAACAGGACCGCAAACTGGTTACACAGATGATCAAGCTGATCGCGGAGCTGTTCCCAGGCTGTCCGGCTACCGAAATTGCAGCCATTGCCGAACACACCGCTGTCCGGGGCAGCGGCCGCGTCGGCCGTTCGGAGGCGGGTCGAAATCTCGTTGAAAAGGCGCTGGCCCTGGCAGTTGGCGCCGCAGTTCGCCACAACCACACCCCGTACGAGGAGCTGTTGGCCAGCGGCGTAGACCGCGCCGACGCACGCCAACAGATCGCAGGCAAAGTCGATGAGGTGCTGGCGAAGTGGCGCAAGTAAGTCATGCCGTAGGGGCATGAAACTGAAATTGCAAGGCGGGACGAGCTTCAATCGCATCTGACTCCAGGCGGAAATCCGCCCACGTCAATGCGGTATAACAATCATGGAATCAATGAGATATTAGGACATTTTCGCGGTTCGTACAATAAACTACACCTGCATTGGGCAGACTCGGCGTAAGTACCTGCATGGTAATGTTTTTATTATGAACAAGATAGAAATGATGGAGGCAGCGGAGTCGTTCTTTAGAAGTGTCTTTGAAGTCTATAAGTTGCTGATTCTAAAAAGAAATAAAATTCCAAAAAGGACGCTCTGCCAAGCTCATCGTACACGGAAATATTTTTTGAACCGTGATAGGCGGAGTTTCCGCCGCCTCCAGTGAGCGCTCGATGCTTTTTTCTGCCGTTCATGAATCCCTCGATGATCTTTGTCCGGCTCCGCTGATCCGGCGAGGTAGTGCGGCGCGTGGCGCCTCCTGGACCACCGCCTTCAAGCGTTGCTCATCGTAGCGATGAGGAAAAGCTGCGCCCTTGACAGACTGGGGAGGAGAAGTCGCTGCCGAACGGATGACCGAAAACCAGATACCTTACAATTCATCGCAAGAGGGCTGTAATAGGGGTGTCAGGGTGAGCATAGCGACCGATGCGACGACCAACAGCCAGACTGGCAAGCGAAAGCTTCCTGTAAGGTCGCGAGTCACACCCACCATGAGCGGACCGCCGGCCGCAAAGAGATAGCCTACGGTCATGACAAAAGCGTTCCAGACGTTGGCTTGCTCAACGCTATGGGTGTTGTCCAAGGGCAGTGTCATGCCGAGCGTAAAGGCGCCGCCCAAACCGAAGGCGGAAACGGCAATCCAAATAAACGGAGCGAGGTTTGGCACTATTGCAAGCGCGATCAAACCGGCACTCGACAAAATCGCACTTGCCGCTAACCACCGGCGCCTATCTTGGGACTTGCTCAGCGAACCGAATACGGGGTTTCCACAGAGGAATGCAATAGTGAAGCAGGCAAGGATCAGGCCGGCTTTTGTTTGCGAAGCACCGTATTCACGGAACATCGGCGCCAGCCAAGCCAAGATTGCGTAGAACAGGAAGTTATTGAATGCGAAAAAGATCGCAACGAACCAAGCGGTCTTGTTGCGCACCGGCAGCGTAACCCGGCGTGCCGGTGGCAATGGGGCTAACAGCGCATTGCGTCGGGAGCCAGGCGTTGTAGCGATCGCCCACGCGGCAATGGCTAGAACCCCGAGGGCGCTCCAAACGCCCGTTGCGAAGCGCCATCCGCCAGGGGCAGTATCGGAGAGCGGGCCTGTGATGGCGGCAGAGATGGTGCTACCGACAGAAAGGAAGGTCGCATAAATACCTATAACAAACGCTGCTTTGCTCGGAAAATTTGCTTTGATAAAGCCTGCGATAAGGGAGCCAGCGACCGCGATTCCCATACCAGCACCTGCGGTCGAAGTGAGGAGCAAGGTGGTATTGGGAGAGAACGCCCGCGCAGCAGTGGAGATGCAGAGAAGAGCCAACGATATGAGAAACACTCGGTCCCGCCCGAAGCGCCGGGCCAGCCACGATGTGGGTAATGCGAGAGACCCCATCAACAGATCGGGGATGGCCGTAAGGAGTGAAGCGGTCGCATGGGAAAGACCAAATTCTTTCCGAATGGATGGCAAAATTGGGCCAATGGAAACGATCGCCGGACGCAGGTCGATAGCCACAAATATAATAGCCAGGACTGCGAGCCGCCTTTGCGTGGCATTCGGGAGCCCTCCCTTTTCGCTGACCTCTGGGCTCGCTATAATTTCCGTTGTCATATCGCTGCTTCTCATAACCTTTCGTGACAGTTTCAAGAGCCAACCAAGAGACTCTGTTGTGGGCATCTTTGTCGGCGCGACGGCTCACTTGATTGCAATCCATACCTCTGGCTATCGCATCCGAAGGCACGGATATCGTCTATGGTTAGGCGGCCAATTGGTGGTGTTTCGGCACCATTGCGCAGGTGTCCGGATATTCGGCGAGTGCGACAAATCGGTTGGATTCACTATCGAGGGCGTCGACCGAGCCGGTTTCGATGTTGTGAACCTATCCATGCAAGGTCAAGTGACGCCTTCCTCCAGGAGCAGTGGCGAGGGTCTTGAGCAGCGCTGACCGCAGCGGGGATGCTTCGCGTTGGAACATCAGAAAGCTGTCGATAATATTTCGCATGGAGCCATCCTTGCCATGAACCAAGGATGGCTCTGTTTTCCTATAGCGTCCAATACTTGTTTTGAATGAAGTCGATTGCTGTTGGCTATAGTCGTTTATCATGCTGCTGCGACACCTTTGTAACCTGCTTTCGGTTGCCGGACACCGTAACTTCACTCGCGCCGCCGAGGCCTTGCACGTGTCCCAGCCCCACGCTGTCGCTGCAGATTCAGTAGCTAGCGGATCTGTTGGAGGTGCAGTTGTTGAACCGCGCGGGCGGGCCGTACGCTCTACGGGGCGACGAGCAATCCATGACGTTCAGAACCTAAACCTTGGTTCATTCCGAATCGCAATGACGCCGACTTTCACTACTTTTCTGATTTGGAGTGCCCGGCGTTTGTTGTGCCATCGATAAGGGAGAAGGCGTTCTGAGTGCCATGCTGCCGGTACCGCAGTTACCGATTGGGATGAGGGGTCGGCGCGTTCGATGTAGCCACCCTAGACCCGCGGCATCTTGCTGAAGTCGAACTCCCTAGCGTCTTCATCCGCGCGGCAGCAGGGCGTCCTTGATGCGCCCGGCCGATGGTGTTGCGCTGGCTCTCTTCAAAACTCCGCGCGGCCGACAACGCCTCCAGATATCACACAGGTAGGTTTGCCGCTGCTTCCCGGCAACCATCGGCCATCAGGCTGCGCTGCTCAGCCGCGGCGGGCAGACGCAGGCGCGCCACTGGACCAGGGCGAGGTAGTTGTCCCCAGCATTTTGCCGGCGCTGTTTGCCGTCGATTCGAGTTGCTCATTTTGAGGGACATGAGAAGGATCAGAGGCAGAGATCAAGCCATGGCATTCAGCTGGTACGGTCGACAATTTGGTCACCGGTACGTAGGAGCGCTCAAACCGGCATATCCAGGAATAAGAGCCGCACCGGCTATTGAACCTGCGATTCAGATGCTTGACCGTCGTCCGCGACGTGTGATGCCGGTTCATATCGCCCTATAGTCGGCTATCGTACTTTGAACGACCTCTGAGAAGGCATGAGCCGCGGCAGTTTCATAGGCGCCTTTGCGGCGGAGGAGGGCTGCGGTCCGGTACGGTAGGGGCGGATCCAACAAGATCGGGCAGAGCCTCTCGTGTTCATGCGCAATCAGATGGGGAAGGATCGTGACCAGGTTACCGCGGCGAATGATCTCAACGATTGCTCCTATGGAATTTGCCTCAATCGAAATGTGTGGGGCAATCCCCTGAGCGCGAAAAAATGAATTGATGAGTTGTCGGGTGATAAAGTCGCCCGTCAGCAACGCCAACGACTCTGCCTGCAGTTCTGCCAGAGTCATCGTGCCACCCTGGTTGGCGCGAGGATGGGCGATGCCGACCATGATCTTCAGCTTCTCCGCAAACAGGGGCTGGTAATCTATCTCGGGTGAACCCACCTCGGAGAACGCGATACCAAGGTCGAGGCCATCTTCCGCCAGAACAAGCTCCATCTTGTTCTGCGACATCTCCTGAATATTCAGCAAGATGTCCGGATAGCGTGTGCTAAAACGCTCCATTAGTGGGCCAATGAGATAGGTGCTGAAGGTCGGCGTCATGGCGATCCGAAGCGAACCACGGCTCAGGTTCTGAACATCATGGATGGCACGTCGCCCCGCCTCGAGTTCCCGCAAGGCTTTGCGGGCATATTGCAGATAGACCTCCCCCACATCGGTTGGGCGGACGGTTCGTCCGGAGCGATCCAGCAGCTGCACCTGCAACAGATCCTCTAACTGCTTGATCTGCAATGACAATGTCGGTTGGGACACGTGCAAGGCTTCCGCAGCGCGAGTGAAGTTATGGTGTTCAGCCACCGAGAGTAGATAACGAAGGTGTCGTAGAAGCATGGCATCCAGCTATAGCTAATAGCAATCGACTTCATGAGAAACAAGTCTTGGACATTATAGGACGACCGGACCATCCTTGTTTTATGCAGTACCGGACGAGGAGGTCCACCATGCGAGATATCATCGACGGATTTTTGAAGTTTCG
>FSXA01001455.1_pt1 | contig 33407 bp, 21 predicted proteins | sample 1638081 | NCBI WGS metagenome assembly FSXA01 (sample SAMEA3914788, study PRJEB12502) | metagenome | biome: forest; material: soil | place: Canada | collected 2011-07-03 | depth 0.1 m
CGGCCCGCTTGAAGCGCACTGTCCACATCGCCATGCGCATGCTCGACAACGTCATCGACATCAACTTCTACACCGTGCCCGAGGCGCGTGAGTCGAACCTCCGCCATCGCCCCGTCGGGCTCGGCATCATGGGCTATCAGGATGCTCTGCACAGGCTGCGCATCCCATTCACCTCGCCCGAAGCCGTGCGCTTTGCGGACGAGTCCATGGAGCGCATCAGCTTCGAGGCGATCTCCGCCTCCGTCGACCTCGCGGCCGAGCGCGGCCGCTACGCCAGCTTCGATGGATCTCTCTGGAGTCAGGGCATTCTCCCGATCGATTCGATTGACCTGCTCCAGGCGAGCCGCGACCAGGCGCTTCAGGTCAACCGCAACGCGACGCTCGACTGGAACTCTCTCCGCGAGCGTGTCCGCAACATCGGGATGCGCAACTCGAATACGCTCGCCATCGCGCCCACCGCCACCATCTCCAACATCTGCGGGGTCACACAGTCGATCGAGCCCACCTACCAGAACCTTTTCGTCAAATCCAACATGTCCGGCGACTTCACCGTCGTCAACGCGCTGCTGGTGAAGGATCTCAAGGCCGCCGGTCTCTGGGACGAGGTCATGATCTCCGACCTCAAGTACTTCGATGGCAGTCTCAGCCCCATCGATCGGGTTCCCGATGAGCTCAAGCGTCTCTACGCCACCTCCTTCGAGATCGAACCGACTTGGCTCATCCAGGCCGCGGCCTGCCGGCAGAAGTGGATCGATCAGGCACAGTCGCTGAACCTCTACCTCGATCAGCCCAGCGGCAAGAAGCTCGACACGCTCTACCGCGAAGCGTGGCATGCAGGGCTCAAAACCACGTACTACCTGCGCTCCCGCTCTGCCACCCACGTCGAAAAGTCCACCCTGGCGCGCACCGACGGCAAGCTCAACGCCGTTGCCGTCACTGCCCCCAAGGTCTGCGACCTCACTGACCCCACCTGCGAAGCCTGCCAGTAGCCACAGGAGAAATTTCATGCTCGATTGGTCCGAAGATACCGCCGTTGATGCACCCGTTTTCGTACACACCCACGTTCACGTGGAGGAGGCTGCAAGCAGCGCCCTCCTTCCTAACGCAGGCCGGGTCCGTGTCGACGACAAGGCCATGATTAACTGCCGCGCCGACGTCAACCAGCTTCTCCCCCTCAAATATCGTTGGGCGTGGGAGAAGTACCTCTCCGGCTGCAACAACCACTGGATGCCCACAGAGATCTCCATGCAGGCTGACATCGCGCTCTGGAAGAGCCCGAGCGGTCTCACCGCCGACGAGCGCCGCGCCATCAAGCGCAACCTGGGATTCTTCGCGGCTTCGGAATCCCTGGTTGCCAACAACATCGTCCTTGCCATCTACCGCCACCTCACTAATCCGGAGTGCCGGCAGTACCTTCTGCGCCAGGCCTTCGAAGAGGCCGTCCATACCCACACCTTCCAGTACATCGTCGAGAGCCTTGGCCTGGACGAGGGCGAACTCTTCAACATGTACCGCGAAGTTCCCTCCATCACCGAGAAGGCAGCCTGGGCTATTCGCTACACCCAGCACCTAGCCGATCCCGCCTTCCACACCGGCACGCCGGAGAACGATCGCGCCTTCCTGCGCGACCTCATCGCCTTCTACGTCGTCTTCGAGGGCATGTGGTTCTACACCGGCTTTGCGCAGATCCTCTCGCTCGGCCGCCGCAACAAGATGGTCGGCATCGCCGAGCAGTACCAGTACATCCTGCGCGACGAGAGCATTCACCTCAACTTCGGTATCGACGTCATCAACCAGATCAAGGCCGAGAGCCCCTATCTGTGGAACAGCGAGTTCCAGGAAGAGGTGCGCGGCATGCTGCGTACGGCCGCCGAACTCGAAGCCGCCTACGGCCGCGACACCATGCCCAACGGATTCCTTGGCCTCGGTCCCGCGCTCTGCGAACAGTACATGCACTTCATCGCGAACCGCCGCTGCGCCCAGATCGGCCTCAGCCCCGTCTTCGACGAGACCGACAACCCCTTTCCCTGGATGAGCGAAGCAATGGATCTCAAAAAGGAGAAGAATTTCTTCGAAACCCGCGTCATCGAGTACCAAAGTGGTGGCTCGTTAGCCTGGGATTAATCGAGGTAGCCGCACTGCGCAGGATGGGAGGCAGAGATGGAGACCTGTCTCTCATCTCGCGGGGTCAGGATGACGGGCATGCGCGGATTTGTCCGCGCTATCAGCTCGTTGGCCTTCGCGGTCACGCTGACGAGCGCTTCAAGTCACTGGCCTGCCCGTTCTGCTGCATGCCACCTATGGTGGCGGCGAGATCACGGCAAGAAGGATTTACATGCAGCACACTTTCTGACCACGCTGGCGTGAATGCCCTTTCATCAAACGGTCATATTCCCGTGAAAAAATGGAGGGATGGTACGACACTCAAGGCGAGATTTTCTTAAAGTTGCAGCGATGTTATCTGGCGCGGCGGGCACGTCCGGGTTCGTTCCGGATTCCATTCAACGGGCGTTCGCGATCGAGCCGGCGCCAGGCTCTACCTATATGGATGCGGAGCACATCGTCATCCTGATGCAAGAGAACCGTTCGTTCGACCATGCCCTGGGCATGCTGCAGGGAGTTCGCGGCTTCAATGATCCGCGCGCGTTGCGCCTAGCGAACGGCAACTCGGTGTTTGTGCAGACGGATGCGGCGGGCACCTCGTACGCTCCCTGGAGGTTGGATATCCGGGACACGCGAATTACCTGGATGGGTTCGGTTCCTCATAGCCGCCACAGCCAGGTCGATGCCTGGAACGGCGGCCAGCACAACGGCTGGCTAGAGGCCAAGCGCTCCTATTCAGCCGAGTATGCGCCGCTCCCCTTGACCATGGGGCATTACACCCGGGAGGACCTGCCGTTCTACTACGCGCTCGCCGACGCCTTCACGGTGTGCGACCAGAGCTATTGCTCGGTGATGACCAGCACGACGCCCAATCGCAGCACCTTTTGGACCGGAACCGTACGCGATCACCAGCGCACCGACTCCAAGGTATACATGCGCAACAACGAAATTTTGGCCGGAGGCATGACCTGGAAGACCTATCCGGAGCGCCTGCAGGAGGCCGGAATCAAGTGGAAGTTCTACCAGAACGAGCTGACCACCACCGGTGGATTCAACAAGGAAGAGGAGGCCTGGCTCTCGAACTTCGGCTGCAACCTGCTCGAGAACTTTGGAGCCTATAACGTCGAGGCCTACTCCGGCGCCGTGCTCGCGCTGCAGCAACAGATCGCCTCGCTGAACAGCGAGATGGCCAAGACCGAAGGTGCGTTATCCGAGGCCTCGGAGCCAGACACACTGGCGCAGTTGCGCACGCGCTTGGCGAGCGAGCAGGACCGCATGGCAAAGCTTCAGGCAGCGCTCGCGAACAGCGGCGAAGCGCGCTACAAGCAGCTCAGCCAGCAACAGCGCGAGCTGCACGATGCCGCCTTCGTGACCAACGCGAGCGATCCGAACTACCGCACGCTGGACACTATCGCGTTTGACGATGGCGGGAAGCAGCAGCAGATGAAGGTGCCCAAGGGAGACATCCTGCACCAGTTCCGCAAAGACGTGGACGAAGGCAAGCTGCCGACGATCTCGTGGCTGAGCGCGCCGGAGCACTTCTCCGATCATCCCACGTCTCCTTGGTATGGAGCGTGGTATGTGTCGGAGGTGATGGACATCCTGACCAAGAATCCCGAGGTGTGGAAGAAGACGATCTTTATCCTGACCTACGACGAGAACGACGGCTACTTCGACCACGCACCTTCCTTTGTCGCCGCCGATCCGACGCGGCCGAGCACGGGCAGGGCGTCGGCCGGCATCGATACGGGCATCGAGTACACCTCGGCACAGGACGAACTGGACCAGGGCGTTCCCGAGAAGGAGGCACGCTCCGGCCCTATCGGTATGGGCTTCCGCATCCCGACGATCGTTGCCTCGCCGTGGAGCCGGGGCGGCTGGGTGAACTCGCAGGTGTTTGATCACACCTCGACGCTGATGTTCCTCGAGGCCTTTGTGCAGAAGAAATATGGGAAGACGGTGAAGGAGGAGAACATCAGCGCGTGGCGGCGCGCCATCTCCGGCGACCTGACCTCCTGCTTCCGGCCGCATGATACTAATGAACCGAAGCTCGATTTTCTCGATCGCGACAAGTTCGTCGTTAGCATCCAGCAGGCTCGCTACAAGGAGGTACCCGCGAACTACAAGGCGCTGACGCCTGCGGAGATCGAAGCGATCAATCATAATCTGGAGAACGCCGATTCTATGCCGCACCAGGAACCGGGGATTCGACCCTCATGCGCGCTTCCGTATGAACTCTATGCGGAGGGTGGACTGAGCGAGAATCGGAGCTCGTTCAAGCTCAGCCTGAAGGCAGGCAATGAGATTCACGGAAACCGCTCCGCCGGCGCTCCGTTCAATGTGTACCTGCGGAACACGACGGGCGGCGGGACGAGTGCCGCACCGAAGATGATGGCCGCCAGCTACGCCGTGAAGGCTGGCGATACGCTGCATGAGGAGTTTCCGCTCTCTCTGTTTGCGGATGGGCACTACTCCATCGACGTGCATGGACCGAACGGCTTCTACCGCTCATTCTCGGGAGATGTGCGTGTGGCTGCTCTCGAGGTGAAGACCTCTTACGAGCGGCGCGGGACACAAGCGACCGGGAACATACTGGTGGCGCTTCGCAACACCAGTGCGGGTGCGCTCAAGGTCGTGGTGAAGGATAACTCATACAAGACCGGTAGCCAGAGCAAGATGCTTGTTGAGGCGCATGAGAGCTCCTTCACGCTCCCCCTGGACAAGAGTCACGGCTGGTACGACTTCACCGTGCAGGCGGAGGGTTCCGGCGCGGAGGCACGCTTTGCGGGGCGCGTCGAGGCCGGCCGTTCCAGCTTTACCGATCCTTTGATGGGAGGCCTCGTGTAGTTTCAGGGTGTGCGAGGGGAACAAATGCTCTGCTCGCACACCACATAGCATCCAGCTCAAAGGGCGAATTTCAACGGGACGCAGTCGCGGAAACTGATACACGCTGCTAGCGTCAAGCTAGGGCAATGCCAGCGCATCCCGAAGCGGCGATCAAACGATACGACAGCTCACGGAGGTCGACGAACGAAACGCGACCAACTAGAGCTAGTACATCTGTACTGACCCGTTTCACCCATAGGAAGCACGCGGCGCTCAGGGTATCTTTGTGCCCGGAACGTCGGAATCGCCGACAGGAGCTTCCGTGCGCAGAGCAATAGATCATTCCGGGCCCGAAGATACACGGAAAACTGACCGACTTACCCGCCGCGACATCTTCCGCGGAGTTGGCGCGACCTCGGCGCTTGCACTGCTGCCTCTTTCGTTGCTTGATGGTTGCGGTGGCACGGTGACAGCCCTCTTCAGGCCCCAGGTGCAATCCGGATTGGCCAACCTGCAGTCGATGTCCATCGTCCCGCAGCCGGTACCCACTGCGGTTCAGACGATAGCAACTGCTACGATCTCCACGGCCGCCTCCGGGGTTCTCCCCGACTACTACCTGGGGCTGTCTTACGAGAAGGGCGACTTCGTTACCGAATCGCTCTTCACGAGGGCGGAAACACAGCTTGCTGGATTGTTCAATCAACTTGGGAATGGCGTCCTCCGCATCGGGGGCAACTCGACTGACACCACCGTATGGAGCCCGAATGGTCCTGGCAACACGGCGGGGCAAGTGTCTCCCGCCGATGTCGACAATCTTACGAACTTCCTCACCCTCACCGATTGGAAACTAATCTATGCGGTCAATATGGGCACATCGACGCCTGCACTCGCCGCGGCGGAGGTTGCTTATGTTCAATCCAAGCTGGGTCCGGTACTCCTCGCGTTTGAGATCGGGAATGAGCCGGATGAATATTATCTGAGCTACTTCCCTACCGGTTGGAATCTGACAGCGTTCGAGGCACTCTGGCAGAAGTTTCGGTCGGCCATTCTTGCAACGACACCCTCGGCTATTCTCGCTGGCCCATGCACAGGGGGCAACATCACAACGTGGACCGTGCCGTTTGTTCTCGGGTCCACCGGCAAGATGATCTCGCTTGTTTCCCAGCACTACTATCGCGGCAATGGCCATTCGGTTAACGCAACCGTCGCAAACTTGGTGTCACCCGACCCCACTCTCATTGCCGACTGCGTCGCGCTGCAGTCCTCTGTCGAAGGAGTGCAACTCCCATTCCGCTTCACCGAGACAAACTCCTATCTATATGGAGGATCGCCCGGCGTGAGTAACGCGTATGCCTCGGCGCTCTGGGTGATCGATCACCTCTTCCACATTGCGTATGGCGGCGGCAGTGGAGTTAACATGCAAGGCGGAGATGTTGGCTACTACACGCCCATTGCAAACGATGGTGCAACGATTCTCTGCGCCAGACCGGAATACTACGGCCTTCTGCTCTTCTCGCTCGTGGGGCAGGGAGATCTTCTGGGAACGACGTTCTCAAATAAGAACTTTAAGGCCACCGTTTATGCCGTGCGATCCCTCTCCGGCGGCATGACCATCGTGATCGTAAACAAAGAGGTCTATCAGAGCCTCAACATCACGATCGACTGCGGTCAAGTGGTGAATGGTGCGGCGCTTATCGAGTTGACAGGCCCATCCTTGACCGCCACCAGCGGTCAGATGCTGCAAGGCAGCACGATAGGAGTCGATGGGTCGTTCGTCCCGGGCATACCCACTGTGGCTTATGCTCCGGCAAATATCTCGTCCTCGTATGTCACTTGCTATGTTCCGGCTATCTCCGCCATTCTTCTCCGGATCTATTGACCCCGCTGCAGCGATAGCGCTTTTGGCGTTGGACGCCCGCACCGCGCGTGGATTGATTCTTACGAACTCTAGCAGGTCGCCCACTTGTAAACACTGCATGACAAGCGCTATGAGAAGTGCGTACTAGGTCTTTCGACTCATCTATGTCTATCGAACTTAAACGTACGTATCAGAGTAGTTTGTAGAGTTCGCACCAGTTCTTATGAGAAGTATAGTCCAAGTGGATCTCTTCATTGCCAGTCTCGGCGAGAGGACCTACTTTCGAGCAAGCACTTATCCCTTATGCAGACCTACGACGGACCTTCCGTTTTATCTGATGTTAGTGGCAGCAGTCAGGCCGAACCACAGAGCGATAACCATGGCAACTCCACCGCTCCTGCGTCTCTGCGGATGTCACGACGAGTGCTCCACGCTAGCGAGGTGTCGTTTCTTGGAGTGAGATTGCATCCCATGTCTCTGCAGGAACTGACGGATACCGTAGAGCAGGGGATTCAGGAAAGCAGGAGATGGATCATCACAAACCACAACCTGCATAGCCTGTATCTATTTCATCGTCTTCCTAAGCTACAAGAGTTTTATAGGGATGCGCACTGCACATTTATCGACGGAATGTCCTTGATCGCACTGAGCAACCTATACGGTTACGCTCTGGAGCGTAAGCAACGTGTGACGCTCGCGGACTGGATGTATCCGTTGATGGAGACCGCCGCACAGAAGGGCTGGCGTGTGTTCCATCTTGGCTCGCCGGAGGGCGTGGCGGAAGAAGGCGCAAAAGAGCTGCGCAAGTTGTATTCGGGACTACAGATCGAGGTCGAGAGTGGTTACTTCGACGCAAATCAAGGGAGCGCGGAGAATGAAGCCGTTGTACAGCGCATCAATGCGTACGCACCGGATCTGTTGATGGTTGGGATGAGCATGCCCAGGCAGGAGTTTTGGACCCAGGAGAACTTCGCTCGGCTCAACGCACGCGTGATTTTGGCATCAAATGGAGCAGCTATTGAGTACATTGCAGGCGCGGTGCCAACGCCCCCGCGCTGGGCCGGTCGGGTTGGAATGGAGTGGGCTTTCCGTCTGAGGAACGAGCCGCGACGACTCTTCAGCCGCTATCTTGTCGAGCCCTGGTATCTTCTGCTGCTGTTGGCAAGGGACTTTGTGCGCAAAGGGGGAAGGCTGAGTGACAGGCTGCCCGAGGAAGTGTTGGGGAGGCCCCTCTCGGAGGGACTCTGAGGCGCCCCTGCTCGGTCGACCTTGGGATTACGGATTCTGTCCAACCAGTAAGGAATGACTCAGCAATATGCAGCAATTTTTACAAGAGGGCCCTCAATATGAATCGCAGAGACTTCATTACATTGGCGAGTGCAGCTTCTATCGCGAGATGGGCCTCTGCAGAGACTACGATACTGGCTAAGGTCACGCCGCTGAAGAAGCTGGCCGATCAAAAACAGGTTATGTTCGGCTCCTGTCTGGCGCTGAAGTATTTCAACCAATCGCCGTCTTACAAAAGCTTATTTTTGTCACAATGCGATATCGCAACGCCAGAGCTGCATATGAAATGGGACTCCCTCAGCCAGCAACCTGGAGAATACGATTTCGCCAACGCAGATGCATTTGTAACGTTCTGCAATACGAATCACATCAAGGTTCGTGGACATACGCTGGTGTGGCATGACTCTCTACCGGCATGGGTGAAGGAGCAGCTTTCGCCTGCATCTGCGAAGACAATGATGCTCGATCACATTCGAGCAGTCGCAGGACATTTCGGGGGCAAAGTGTACTCATGGGACGTGGTCAACGAGGCACTCGATCCGGGCAGTCAGCGGCCGGATGGTCTGAGGGCCAGCCCGTGGCTGCAGGATATTGGTGTCGACTATATCGAACAGGCGTTCCGCACGACCGCGGCAGTCGATCCGAATGCGCTTCTCGTATGGAACGAGAACTATCTCGAGGTTTCGAATGGCTTCGGTGATGCGAAACGCAAGGCGCTGCTGCAGCAGGTCGATGGTCTGCTGGCACGTGGGGTTCCGATCCATGGCATCGGGCTGGAGGCTCATCTGCGAAGCGACCAGGCGAATGTTCTGGGCGATGCCAGTTACCAGAGGTTTCTCGATGAGCTGGCAAAACGTGGGATGGCGATCTTTATTACGGAGCTGGATATTCAGGACACTGGACTTCCTGCGGATATCGAAGTACGGGACAAGGCAGTTGCCGATCTCTATAAAAGATTTCTTACGGCCAGCCTGCAACAACCCGCGGTAAAGGGTGTGATCACGTGGGGACTTTCGGACGCGTTCACATGGATTTCCGGGTATCGTCCGCGCAAAGATGGGCTACCGGTGCGGCCGCTTGCCTTCGATGCAAACTGCCAGCCGAAACCGGCGTACTATGCGATCGCCGAGGCGCTCGAGGCGGCTCCTCGGCGTGCTTGATTCCTGCACCGAGCGGGATCCCGGGGCATTCTCTTTCACTGGATGGAAAGCGCGGCGGAGGTAATCACGCTATGGTTTCTGTATCGGCTGTAATTCCAACGCACGGCCGGCCTGAGCTTCTGATGCGGGCGGTGCGCAGTACGTTGGCGCAGACTCTGCGGGAGATCGAGGCGGTGGTCGTCATCGATGGAGAGGATCCCGCTACCGAGCGAGCGCTGGAGGCCTTGGCACACGAGGATTCTCGGCTGCGCGTGGTTGTATTACGTCATCGCGTTGGTGGATCCGAGGCGCGCAATTGTGGAGTAGCGCATGCCCGCGGAGAATGGATTGCATTCCTCGATGACGACGATGAGTGGCTCCCGGAAAAGCTTGAGGCGCAACTGCGAGTAGTGGCATCCTCGACGGCTCCCGTAGCGATCGGTACCTGCAAGATCATCGCCCGTACGCCGGGGAGGGACTATGTATGGCCGCGACGAACACCGGAGGCAGGAGAAAAAATTTGCGAGTACCTTCTAGCACGCCGCACGCTGTCTCGCGGTGAAGGATCGATCCAAACGTCGACCTTTTTTGTGCGGCGATCGTTGATGTTGGCACAACCGTTCAAGAGCGGCCAACTAAAACATCAGGATACAGAGTGGCTGCTGCGCGTGAGCCGGATTCCGGGAGCCGAGGCTGTGTTCGTGAATGAGGTTCTGGCCGTTCACTATATCGAGGAAGAGCGCGCCTCCGTGAGTAGTAAGGCGAATTGGCAGTACTCGCTGGCTTGGGTGCGGAGTGACCGGCATCTGTTTACGCCGCGCGCGATCACCGGGTTTGTCTTTCATCAGATCGCCCCAGAGGCTTCGGAGCAGAGAGACTGGCGGGCCTTCCCTACCCTGCTTTGGGAAGGCCTGCGCTACGGCAGGAGTACGCCGCGCGACTACGCAATTTTTCTGGCGATGTGGCTTCTGCCTCGCCAACGGCGGCGCCGGCTGCGCGACTGGATGGCGCAATGGTCTATGCTGCGCCCTTTGGTGCAGGCACGATGAAGATTCTTCAACTAACGCGACAGTTTCTACCTTCCGAGGGAGGTATCGAGAGTGTAGTGGAAGGGCTGAGCAGAGCGCTGCAACAGAAAGGCCATTCGGTGGAGGTGGTCACGCTTCGGTCTTTGTTTGCGACGGGGACGATGGCGCCTGTGCAGTCGATCGAGTCGGGATTGACGGTACGACGGATGCCGCACTGGGGGCCGCGGCGTTATCCGGTGGCTCCTGCGGCGCTTAGGGAGATTCGTGGCTATGACTTGGTCCATATCCATGCGATCGATTTCTTTGTGGACTACCTGAGTCTGTTGCGGTCGCTCCACCGGGTTCCTCTGGTCGTCAGTACGCATGGGGGTATCTTTCACACAGCATGGGCGAGTCGCTTCAAACAGATGTATTTCAGTACCATCACGCGCTTGTCGTTGAGTCGGGTAGGTGCGGTCGTGTGCGTCAGCCAGCAGGATCGCGAAAAATTTGAGGAGATCGTGTCACCGAAACGGATTCGCCTGATCGAGAACGGCGCCAATATCGATCGATTCTGGAGCCTCAAGAAGAAGGTTGAACCTGGCCTGATGCTCGGCATCGCGCGGCTTGCGGAGAACAAACGCGTTCACAAGGTTCTAGAGGCGATGTCGTCGTTGAAGGATCGCTATCCCCAGATGCGGCTCGAATGGGTTGGCGCAGATTTCGCTGGGCTGCGTGGGCCCCTTGAGCAGCGAGCCGTCGAACTGGGCTTAGGAGACCGCGTCCGCTTTCATGGGGCGACAAGCCGAGAAGAGTTATATCGTCTTCTGGAGCGCGCACACTTGTTTGTGTCGGCCTCTGCATACGAGGGTTTTGGGCTGTCGACCATCGAAGCTATGAGCGCAGCTACCGTACCGGTGGTGACCGCAGTGGGAGCACATCCAGATGTGATCGAGCATGGGGTCAGCGGCTTCCTCGCGGCAGCGGATGCAACGGACCTTGCAAGCCATCTAGACCGTGTGCTCTCGATGCCCGCGCAAAATGTAGCCACGATGGGCGAGGCTGCGCGGGCGGGGACACGGCGATTTTCCTGGACGGAGATCAGCCCTCACTATGAGCGGCTTTACCGCGATGTGTTGCATACCGGAGGCCCGGCCTGATGGGAGAGCAACGAAAAGGGATCGTGATCTTCCGGATTCAGTTGCTGCCGCGATCCGAAACATTCATCGCGACCCAGGCTGCGGCGATGCGGCGCTATGAACCGTACTTCGTCGGTTGGCGCAGAGTGTCTGGACTCGTGGTGCCGAAAGATACAAGCTGGACGGCCGATGCAGGGCAACGATGGGGAAGATTGAAGGAACTGCGGTTCCGATACTTCGGTTCTACTGCCGGTGAGATAGCGCGGCTTCGGGCGCGCTCGCCTCAGCTGGTTTACGCACACTTCGCACTGGACGGATATGCGGCGATGCGCCTCGCGAGACGGTTGGGGGTGCCACTGGTTACCGCGCTGCACGGATACGACGTGACGATGAACGATAAAGCGCTCGGAGCGACCCGGCTTGGGCGCGAGTATTTGAAGGGACGCGCGAACTTACAGAAGGAATGCTCCCTCTTCCTCGCATGCTCTGAGTACGTGCGCGGGCGGGCACTCGAGCGCGGATATCCTGCGGACCGCACCATCGTCCACTCGATTGGAGTGGATGTGCAACGATTCGCGCCACCCGCAACACAATCGCGGGAGGCCGCCGTGCTGTTTGTCGGGCGGCTTGTGGAGAAGAAGGGCTGTGTCCATCTCATCGAGGCCATGAGCGAGGTGCAGCTGCACAGTGCCGACGCCGAGCTTGTGGTGATCGGGGACGGTCCCTTGCGCTCGTATTGCGAGGCGCTTGCGGCACGCCTCAAGGTGCGCTGCCGGTTCTTGGGAGCACAACCCAGCGCTGTCGTACAGGAGTGGATGGCGCACGCCACGGTGTTCTGTGTTCCCAGCGTGGTTGCAGCTTCGGGCGATGCGGAGGGGTTCGGCATCGTGTTTCTCGAGGCACAGGCCATGGGGCTTCCGGTTGTCAGCACACGGAGCGGAGGAATCCCGGAGGCGGTTGAGGACGAACGCACCGGGCTTCTGGTCGCGGAAGGTGACCCGAGAGCACTGGCCGCAGCCATCCTTAGATTGATCCGGGACGAAGAGTTATGGCAACGCTTCAGCCTCGCAGGACGCAGGCGCGTTCTGGAACAGTTCGATCTAATGCGACAAACACACCATCTTGAAAAGCTTTTCGACCGCCTAGTTTTTTCTCGTGAAATGCTCCGGGAGGCTCTTCCGGATGAGTCGCCCATAACCCGATCGAAGGTGAATGCAGCGGAGGGAGCATGACGGTGAGTCTTTCAACTGAGGTTTTGAACGAGGCCCCGCCGACCGTCACCGCTTCGCGCCGCTTCTATCAGCCGGAGTTGGACGGTCTGCGCTTCTACGCGTTCCTCGGGGTCTTCGTATGCCACACGCTTCCGTTTGAGGCTTCGTTCTATCGCAGCCTGCATCTGCCCTTTCCGTGGGTGTGGGGTGCGACCGTCAAAGCGGGCGCTGCGGGCGTGGACCTGTTCTTCGCGCTGAGCGCGTATCTCATCACGTCGCTTTTGCTAAGAGAGCGGGAGGAGACGGGTGACATCTCCCTCAAACTCTTTTACACGAGGAGAGTTCTGCGTATCTGGCCGTTGTACTTTGCGGTGATTGGACTCGCCATCGTGCTGTCTCACACGATGACGAACCAACATCTACCTTGGTATTACGTCGCGGGCTACCTGTTTTTCGTCGGCAACTGGGTGCATGCGGCGTTCGGGCGGCCAGAGTCAATTGCCTTCCCGCTGTGGACCGTGTCGATCGAGGAGCAATTCTATTTGCTCTGGCCACTGCTCGTGAAGACGCTGGGCCGCCGCGCATTGATCGCATCGACGATCCTCATGTTCCTGCTTGCAACGGCCTGCCGCATTGGCTTTGTGCTCGCGGGTGCCAGTGGCGGTTACATTTACTATGGGAGCACCGCGCGGTGTGACTCAATCGCGCTCGGTATTCTCCTCGCCCTGTTCGCCGATCGTCTGCCGTCGCTGACGAGTCGCGCGCGTTTGCTGCTGATCAGCGCAGGTCTCGTGGGGTGGATCGTCTCGTCTGCCTGGCTGACGGATCAGCCTGGTCCAATCAGCATGCGGGAGGTGCCCGGGCGCTTGATTATTTCGATCGCAGCCGGAGCAATCTTATATGGCAGCCTGCATAGCCGGACCTCGTTGCTGACGAGCGGCTGGATCGTGCGTTTGGGTAAGGTGAGCTACGGCCTTTATCTGCTCCACCTAACGGGATTACTGCTAGCGAAGTCGGCCCTGCATCCAACTTCGGGAGCGGCTCTGCTTGCCACGAAAGCAGTGGGGTTTGTTCTGACCATCCTGCTTGCGTTTGCATCCTACCGTTGGATTGAATCTCCCTTCTTACGAATAAAGGATCGCTTTTCCAGAGTTCTGAGCAGGCCGGTCTAGACCGTCGATTCGAACGCCGCCCTTTCTATCACTTGCCTCATCTGCTGCCCTGGCGACTTCACTCAACTCTCCACTTCCAGAAAGGAAGGCCGATCTTGGACAAGCTCGCACTTCTACCCTCAGATGTTGTTCTTTCAGGCCGCTCGTCCCCGGAGCTTACGCTGCGCGAGATCGGAGCGATGCTGTGGCGACGCCGCCGGATCATCTATAGCACCGTCGCGCTCTTCTTGCTTCTCGCCGTGCTTGCTCTTTCCATCTCGACGCGGCGTTATCGGTCGGTGGGAGAGATCGAGGTCCAGAAGGATTCGACGAGTTCACTGGGAAGCCTACAGACAGACGGTAGCGACACGCCCTCCGATGCGCTTGAAGAGAATATGGTGCTTCAGACACAGGCGAAGATCCTGGAATCAGACTCATTGGCGTTGCGCGTGATCAATGAGCTGCACCTGGACCAGACCGAAGACTACAAGGAGAAATGGAGCCCGTTCGGGTGGGTGTTTACGTTGATCGCACCAAAGGGAGTGGCTGACCCCAAGGGCGCGTCGCTCGAGAATTCTCCTCATCGTCGCGTCCAGGTCCTGAAGATCTTCCATAAAAAGCTCACGGTGAAGGGCGTCGACGGCACACGCCTCATCGACGTGGAGTATCTCAGTCCTGATCCGCGACTCGCGGCGGCGGTTGTAAACCACATGCTGCAAGGGCTGATCGAAAGTGGGTTCCAAGCACGATATACCGCAACGACACAGGCATCGTCGTGGCTGGGTGGGCAGCTTGAGGAGCTGCGTGCACAGACACAGAACCTGCAAGCGAAGGTCGTACGACTGCGACAGGATTCAGGTGTATTTGCACTCGGAGAGGTTGACCGGGAGGGAAAGGATCAGGTCTACAGTCCAACGCTCGACAAGCTGCAGATGTCTACCCAGGCCGTCTCACAGGCGCAAGCGAATCGTATCCTGAAGGGCGCGATCTACAACGTCGTCAAGACGGGTGACCCCGAGCTGATCTCTGGATTGAGTGGTAATACCATCTTGGCAAGCTCTTCATCGGGCATTGGCAGTTCGCTGACGTTGATCCAGAACCTACGCCTGCAGGAGGCGACGCTGCAAGGCCAACTGCAGCAGCTATCCGCGAAGTTCGGCCCCTCCTATCCAAAGCTTGAAGAGCTTCAGAGCAATCTCAATGCCGTGCAAGGGGCGATTCGAGCAGAGGTTGGCAGAGTTTCCGGGCGGGCGCGCAACGACTTCATCGTCTCCGAGCAAACCGAGCAGAACACGATGAGGGATTTCAATACGGACAAGCAGGCCGCGGAGGTGCTCAACAACAAGACCATTGAGTACCAGATGGCCCGGCAGGAGGCGGATCAGAGCCGCTCGCTCTATGACGATCTCCTTACCCACCTAAAGGAATCCGGCCTGTTGGCCGGTCTGCGTTCCACCAACATCTCCATCGTCGATCCCGGGCGGCCGACGGATAAACCTGCCAAGCCTGTGACGTTGCTCTATCTGTTCGGATCGATTGTGGCGGGATTGTTCGTTGGGTCTGCGGCGGCGCTCCTGCGCGATGTGACCGATACAAAGCTTCAGGACGTGACGGAGATATCGCGGGAGATAGGCGCTGCGCCCCTCTGTGTGCTCCCATATCAGAAGGAGCGCGCGGCCCTTCCGTCGACCATACATGGCATCGCGCACTCGCCGCTGCGCATGTTGCCGACACTCGATGCGCCGCACTCAATCTTTGTGGAGTCCCTCCGATCCCTCCGAACGTCCCTCATGCTGTCCCGGAGTGGCGCGCCCCCACAGGTCGTGCTGCTCACGAGTCCCTTGGCGGGCGAGGGCAAGAGCTTTATCAGCTGGAATCTTGCCATCCTCTTCGCGCAGCAAGGGAAACGCGTACTGCTGTGCGATGCGGACCTGCGCAAACCGCGCCTGCATAAGGATCTACAGATCGAAGCACAGGTGGGGTTGAGTACGGTATTGACTGGCCTCTCGGGCGACTTCGGCGCCTCTGCGGTGGTGGCAGTACCCGAGGTCCCGAGGTTGGATCTGATGCCTGCGGGGCCTATACCTCCCTATCCGGCAGAGCTGTTGTCCTCCGATCATATGGGGACGCTCTTGAACGTCTGGAAGTCCAAGTACGATGTGGTCCTACTGGACTCCGCGCCCATCCTTCCGGTTACCGACTCGGTCGTGTTGAGTTCCTTTGTCGACTCGGTTCTGCTAATCGCCCGACATCAGAAAACTCCTATCGCGGCGCTTGAGCGGAGCTATCAAATGCTCGGCGCGGTGCCATCGGAGAACAATCGCAGAATCAATGTTCTGGTCAACGGAGTACGCGAGCAACCAGCCGCAGGGCACCTGTTTTACGAATATCTTGGGAAAGAGTCTGCGAGGGCTTAGATGACTATCTTCAAATCAATCTGCATATCTTCTTTATTGTTTCTTGGGATCGCAACCAACGCGCTTGCACAGAAGGAAAGCCTGCTGATTGGTCCCGGTGATTCTATCCATATTCAGGTTTACGACACGCCGGAGATGGAACAGCGGGCACGCGTGACCGACTCGGGCGATGTTCCGTTGAGCTTTCTTGGCAATGTGAAGGTAGCCAATCAGACACCGGAGCAGGCCGGCCACGAGATCGAGCGAAGGCTGATTGCTGCAGGCATCATGCGGCATCCGCAGGTGACCGTGCGTGTGGATGTATACGCCACTCAAAATGCGTCCGTGATGGGACAGGTGGTGAAGCCTGGCGTCTACGAGATCGATACCTCTCGCAAGGTAATTGATGTGCTTGCGCTCGCTGGAGGATTGACGGACCTTGCCGATCGACACATTACCATCGAGCGGCATGGCGACGCAGACAAGAAGGTTGATTACTACTACTCCAATCAGGCCGGAACGGCTCTGAGTGATGATCCAATGGTCTATCCCGGCGACCGCGTGGTCGTACCCAGGGCCGCGGTCGTTTACGTACTCGGCGATGTGCTGAAACCTGGAGGCTATCCGGTGGACACGAATAACTCGAAGATGACGGTCCTGCAGGCGCTCTCGCTTGCGGGTTCCCCAAACCACACGGCAGCGGTTGGAAAATCGAAGCTGGTTCGCAAGACGCCGACCGGAGTCCAACAGATTGCGCTTCCGATAAACGCCATGCAGAAGGGGGAAAAACCGGACGTGGCGCTTATGCCGGATGATGTGGTCTACGTTCCATTCAGCTTTCTGCGCAACGTCGCGCTGAACGGGCAATCGATTCTGGCTTCGACCGCCTCCGCATTCGTATACGTGCATTAGTCGTCTCTGACGGCTCAGGAGTTTCTTTGGCTACCTATGAAACGGTGCGGCCCGCTTCGATGCGCGAAGCAGCGATAAGATCGACAGACCGGTTCGAAGGGACGGGCGGGCTGTGGAGTCGGGTGTCGACGTGGGGGCTGCTGCTTCCGCTACTCTACTTCGCGCTCGACGGTGTCTCTCCGTTTGTGAATGGACCGGCGTCGATGCGGGCCGTATCGACGGGAGGATCGGTCCTGCTGGACCGCCTGAACAATGGGTTGATTGTGACCGGCTGCCTGCTCTTTGTTATCCGGCGCCACCATGCGGTTCGCTGGCTCTGCGGGCAGATGAAACTGGTCATTCTTTTCCCGATCCTCGCGCTCTTGTTCTGCCCGGTGTCGCAGCAGATTACACGGACGATCAGCTCCGATGCCGTCCTGCTCGGCGGCATCCTGCTCATCTTCTACATCATGACGCGATACCAACTGAATGAGGTGCTTGAGTTATTCCTGGTGCTAGGTTCCGGAACGATGGTGGCGAGCATCTTGTTCGCCCTAGTTCTCCCCCAGTACGGCCGCGACCTGATGGGCGGTCACTCCAGCGCATGGAAGGGCATCTTTAGCGCTAAAAACTACCTCGGCAACATGGCGCTCTTCTTTTTGACAATGGCGGTGTCGTATCGGCCGCGCTCGCCACTCTTTCGTTCCCTACGCGTTTCGCAGATCTTGCTTTGTCTCGTTGCAATTGCATTTTCGCGCGCCGCAACAACCTACATGTTGACCACGGTCTACATCGCGTATGCAACGACATTGAGGAGCGTGCGCCTCCTTCGGCGAAAAGACTATTTTGTCGCCTTCATCTTGCTCTTGGTTCTCTTCGGAGCCGTCATCGCATTCGTCACATGGAAGCCGGATCTTCTGTTTAGCGTGCTCGGGAAAGACTCAACGCTGACGGGTCGCACGGAAATATGGAGTGCGGTGGCAGGCTCGATCGCCAAGCGACCGCTGCTCGGCTATGGCTATCAGGCTTTCTGGTTGGGTTTCAAGGGAGAATCCTACCGTATCATCCTCACCGTCACCTGGGCTCTGGGACAGGCGCAGAACGGCTTTCTCGACGTCATGCTGGAACTGGGTGTTGGTGGGTTGATCATTGTGTTGCTGCTCTTCGGTTTTGCGGTTCGTGATGCGGTGACCTGTCTGATGCAGTCACGGGACGAGGCACAGCTTCGCGCCGTGGAATGGTACTTTGCCATCGTCATGCTCACCCTTATCTACAACCTAGACGAAAGCTTTCTGTTTGAACCCAGGCACCTCGGCTCGTTGATGTTTGTGCTTGTCTGCGTCGGGCTAAAGCTGGAGAGGATGCGCCTGCGATCATCACATGTCATCCGAATAGCAGGTTCGACTTCGGCGTCGGCACGTGGGCCACAGATTGGATGAGGTGTCAGGCGAGTTGTGGTGTGGGAGCGGCGACCTGCTCACGGCGACGCAACCAGAAGAGCACGGTCCAGTTGAGTACCGCGAGACTTCCATCGGTCAGAAGACTCGCAACCGCCGCTCCCCACCACGAATAGCGTGGGATGAGATAGGCGTTGAGGGCAATATTGCATGCGGCTGCGATTGCCTGACCGGCCAGGCGAAACTTCTGCTGCCCTACACCTGCGATTGCATCGCCGGCAGATAGATGAAAGCTACGGAAGAGTGGGATGAGGCAGAGCCACCGCAGAGCACTCACACTCGGCTTGAATCCCTTGCCGATCAGAAGCGGCGCGAGCGGGGCAAGAAGAAAGATACCGACAGCAGCAGCGAGACCGAGCACGACGGTTCGCTTGAGGATTTTGACAGCGAGCGACTCCACCGCTGCCGTCCCTTTGGCTCCCTCGCGGAAGAAGCGGGGGAATGCCGCCGCCTCGATCGACTGAATGGGAATCGTCGCGATATTGATCACGCGATAGGCCATGGAGTAAATGCCATTCGCAACGGTCATACCGTAGTGGCCGAGCATCACCTTATCGAAGTCGTTGTAAGCCGAGGTGGTCGATCCCGAAATCGCGAAGATAAAGCCTTCTGTGCCCCGCTTCCAAAGAAGTTTTGGGTGGAATCGCGGCCAGCCAAATCGACGTGTGACGAGAGCGAATGCAGCACACGCCGCGCACGTGGATACCACGAGCATGGCCACGGCCCATTGCCGAGCCACCGCATGATGCATCATGAGCAACATCGCGCACACCAGAATAAGTCGAAACAGACTGACGAGCATATTCAGGGTCGCGGTCGGGCGCATGTGCTCGAAGGCTTGAAAGACCTGGGCGGCACACGTGGTCAATTGCCCACAGAGACAGTCCGAGATGGCGATGAGAGCTAATAAGGAAGCACTCTCCGGGCCGACCAGCCAGTGTCCTGTGAAGTGCAATGCGGCCACAACGAGGGAGCCGTAGACTGCAATCGACATCAGCACATTGCCCCAGTACTCTGGAAATTTTTCCGGGTCCTGGCTGACATACCGCACCAGAAGCAGCCCCGCTCCCATGGTGCTGTATTGACTGACCACGGTGATCAGCGCGACGGCCCCTGCCAGAACACCGTACTGTGTGGCATTGAGGAGACGCGCAAGAAAGACGAAGTACAGCGCCTGGATAACGAAGGATAGACCCTGGCCTGTGAAGAGCCAGACGGCGTTCCGTGCGAGAGTGCTCCGACGAACTCGCTTGATTTGATCTCGAATCATTGGAATCATAGGGAGACCGACCGATAGATATCCTGAACCTGTGAGGTGGCGATCTGCCAAGTGAAACGCTTGAGAAATGCGCTATAGCCTTGCTGGCCCAGCACGCCCCTCAGCGTTCCATCCTCTGCAAGACGGTGTAGCGCCGATGCAAGCTGTTCTACGGATCCACGCTCGACGAGGATACCGCCTCCATCCCGCAAGATCTCCGCGACTCCTCCACCAAGCGTGCTGACCACGGGCAGCGCACAGGCGAATGCTTCAACATTGACAAGGCCAAATGGCTCGTCCCATAGCGAAGGCGAGCAGAAGATGTCTGCTTCCCGGAAGAGATCGCCCAGCGCTGCACCTGAGCGATACGGGAGAAAGGTTACGTTCGACGGTGCGTTTCGTTTGATCGAACGGACATAGTCCGTCGCGCCGCTCCCTCCGAAGTTGGCGGCACCCACGATATGCGCGTGAACGCGAACGCCGCGCTGTTCGAGCAACCGCATGGCGTCTGTCAAAATGTGAACTCCCTTGTCCTTCACGAGCCTTCCGGCGAACAGAACAATGGGTATTTTTGCCTTATCGCTACGCTGGTCCCGAGGGTAGAAGATATCTCTATCCGCTCCGTTGTAGAGAACGGAAGAGACGCCGAGCGAGGGAAACCGTTGTCGCGCCTCCTCTCGCAAAAACTCACTTACAAAGACAAGTCTGTCGACGCGGACCTGCTGCATCTGTGCCATCGGCCACTCGGCGAGATGCGAGTTGTGCAGATGAAGGACGACCTTGCCGCCAGCGCGATGCACATGGGGTGTAAGCGCAATGGCAAAGTCCGGCCGATTGTGAATCCAGACAATGTCACCGGGCCGCAGCCGCATCAAGAGAGAGCGAAAGACGTTCCGAATCGTCAGAGAGTGCAACGTCCAGGGAAGCCGAAGCAGATAGCGTCGGAGTTGACGATAACGCCCCAACTGCGGCAGTACAGAGATAGCATCCCCTGGAAACTTCCAACTGCTATCCGCCGCGGGACAAACCACCACTGCCGACGTTGTATTGCGCAGTGCATTCGCAGCCCACCGCGAGATCGCTCCGCCATGAAAATCTGAGAAGGGCTCCGCCTCCGTCAGGAGATGATAAGCAACTGTCGACATTACGAGTTCAGGACCATTCGCCTGTCCACGCAGTCCTTGAAGTAGTTCAACGATAGCTCCAGTCCCTGGCGAAGCTTCACCTTTGGCCGCCAGCCGAGGAGAGTCTTCGCTTTATGGATATCCGGTCTGCGGCGCACTGGATCATCCTGCGGGAGAGGCTTGAAGACGATGTCTCCGTGGGCGCCGGTGACCTTCAATATCTCCACAGCACACTCCAAGATGCTCCACTCGTCGGGATTGCCGATGTTGACGGGGAGGTGCTCTTCCGATCGCGCCAGTGCGAGGATGCCGTCGATCAGGTCCGAGACATAACAGAAGCTGCGTGTCTGCGATCCATCCCCATAGATCGTCAGCGATTCTCCGCTGAGCGCCTGGGTCATCAGATTGGAGATGACTCTGCCGTCATCGGGCTGCAGCCTGGGTCCGTACGTATTGAAGATTCGCACCAGATGCGTGTTGACCCGGTGGTATCGATAATAGGCGGCCACGGCAGCCTCTGAAAACCGTTTGGCCTCGTCATAGACCGAACGCGGTCCAACTGGATTGACATTGCCCCAGTAGGTCTCCACTTGAGGATGCACATCCGGATCCCCATAACACTCCGATGTCGAGGCATGGAGATAGCCAGCGTTATACTTCTTTGCAATCTCGAGGGTGTTCAGCGTTCCCACGGAACCGGCCAGCAGTGTCTCGACTCCTAGTCGGATGTAGTCGACGGGACTTGCGGGAGAAGCGAAGTTGAAGACGAAGTCCACGGGTCCAACATCGAATGGCCGACAAATATCCTGTTGAAGAAACTCAAACCGAGGTTCTCCGTCAAGATGGGCTAGATTCGCAGCGTTGCCCGTGCTGAAGTTATCCACACCAATGACACGCTTCCCTTCCCTAAGCAACGAATCGCATAGATGGGAACCAAGGAAACCTGAGGCGCCAGTTACCAGTACTCTCCCTGAGTTCATCTTCAACCTTTTCTGATTGCACGATGTTATGGGGATCGTGTCGAGAGAGACGACGATGGAGGGTGAAGGCGCAGCGATTTGAAAACGCCGTTCCTTTCAAATCGCTCGATGTTGTCTCAGTTCGTGCCCGTGGCGGCGAGTTCCCGCACGTGATGCTTTGCCGGCCTCCCTATGCTGAAATAGGTGATGCCGTGCTGCAGCATTACCTCCGGATCGTAGAGGTTGCGGCCGTCCACGACGATGGGATAACGCATCAACCTGCTGACGCGTTGCAGATCCAGGCGACCAAATTCCGACCAGTCTGTGAGAATCAATACAGCATCGACATCGTTGGACGCCGCATACTCATCCGCCACATATTTCAGATGCGGACTGGAAGGCAGCACCTCCTGCGCCCGGATCATGGCGGCGGGATCGTAGGCGCGGATCGAGCAGCCTTCCGCGATCAACATTTGGATGATCTCGATCGCCGGCGATTCGCGTATATCATCGGTTCCGCCTTTGAAGGAAAGGCCTAGTACGCCAAGCGTCTTGCCTCGGAGCGTCCACAGCGCGAGACGCACTTTGCTGAGGAAGCGCATCTTTTGATTTCTGTTGATACTCTCCACCTCAGCCAGGAGTGCAAAATCTACGCCGAGTTCTTCCGCCACACAGCGAAAGGCAGCTACATCCTTCGGGAAGCAAGATCCGCCATACCCAATGCCAGGGCGAAGGAACCTGGGCCCGATACGGCTATCCATCCCTATGCCACGCGCGACCTGCTCGACGTCTGCATTTGCCGCCTCGCAGAGGTTCGACACCGCGTTGATGAACGATATCTTCAAGGCGAGGAAGGCATTGGATGCATGCTTGATGATCTCGGCGCTCTTGGTGGACGTGAGCAAAAGAGTCGGCGGCTCGGCCGAGGTGCAGAACCCGTCGATTGCGCCGGGTTGCTGGTAGTAAGCCCCGTCGGTCAGCGGTTCATAGATCTTCGATAACAGCGCAGCGGCGCGCTCGCTATCGCTTCCAACGACGATGCGATCGGGGTGGAGAAAGTCGCGCACGGCGGTTCCCTCTCTCAGGAACTCAGGGTTAGATGCGATGTCGAAGAGGTGTTCGCCGACGCCGTTCCGCTCCATCACTTTGCGGATCCACTCGTTCGTATAAACCGGCACCGTACTCTTTTCGACGATGACCGTATACGAGGTCAGCGACCGCGCAATCTCATTGGCAACGGCCTCAACATAGGAGAGGTCGGCAACGCCCGAGCCGCTCTGCGGTGTTCCCACTGCGATGAAGATCGCGTCCGCCTCGCGCGTAGCCTTGGCCAGATCGCTCGTGAAGTGCACCCTGGAGTTTCGATACCGTTGAAGCAGATCCGGCAGGTGCGCTTCGTGAATAGGACAGTCGCCACCTTGCAGCGCATCTACCTTGCGCTGGTCATTATCAATACACACAACCTCGTGCCCCATCTCAGCGAAACAGACGGCGGCTACGAGACCAACGTATCCAGAACCAACCACGGCAATTCGAATTGCACTGCTCATAGCACCTCTTAAACTTCATCAATGAAACATGAGCGTTCTCGGTCGCGCCGGAATCTATCCGGCCTTGGTCATGCGAACTCTGCCCGATGGAATTGTGACTGCGTTCGTTGCGGAGCGAGGCACGGTGTTGCGCGGTGTAAGCGCATACAACACAGCCTCCATGCGGTTCGATACGCCGAGCTTGTCATAAATTCGGAAGAGATGATTCTTAACGGTATGTTCACTAAGTCTTAATACCGTGGCCAACTCCTGGTTACTCAATCCATCAGCCAACAAATGTAGAACCTGCTGTTCCCGCGCAGTCAGCAAAGGTCTTCCATAACTATCGGTAACATCGGTGGATTTGGGGCGAGAAACGGAGGAGACCAGATATGCGAGTTGCTCGTTGCTGGCCCAGATCTGTCCCGTATGGACACTGCGAATGCTCTTGCAGAGCATCTCGAAGCGGAGGTTTTCGGTGCAAACAATTCCTTTTACACCTGCCCGAAACAAAGAGATTACCTCGCCATAACCTGGCCGCTGGGTAATGACAATCACTTTGGCGTCTTTATATCTCTCCGGAAGAACGTCCAGGATCGCCACAGCACTGCAAATGTTTTCCACGCGCGACGATCCCAGCAAAATCACATCCGCGCTTCCATTCATCGAGACATCCAAAAGGTGTTGAACTTCGTTCACCGGTTTGACAAGCTGGATATCGGGTACGGGCTCAAATGCGTTAGACAGAAGATCGGACAGAATTGTCGGCAAATTGGCCATCAAGAGCCTGATGGCCACCCTTGGGCCCGCAATACTGATGCATCCATCCATGGCTACCTCCGGGTTTTCAGACTGTGGTCGTTTGAGAAACCGTTCCCCTTCGGCGAGAGTTCGGATCCCATCACGGTTGATCGCAGATTACTCCAGTTGCTACGATCTTATGGTTCTCAGGTAATCATGTCGATGGATCTAATGGAGTGCTACTTTGTTACTATGGACAAACGAAGCTTCCTGGTGTGCAGTATCAGAGGCGGGTAATATTTTCCAGGTAGCGCGAAGAAACTCCCCAACGCCCGCTCGTTTGACGGTACCGTTGCTCCGCTGAAATGACACGGGCGTCATCGCGAATGCGAGAACATCTACTTCTTGGCGAAAGCGCTTGAGTTTAGATTCCTTCGAGCCCTGCCTCTTCCCGCAGCCTTTTCTCGGTGAAAAGCGCTCTCTGCGCAGTACATCTGCGGCCCCCTCGATACATCGCCACGTTCGCGAACCTACCCTGAGAATGAGAAGGAAGGTGTAGGCACTTCCCTTCATTGTCAGGCTACCAGTCCGCTCCTAAGCTCAGGCGTGTCGCAGGCCTGCGGTCCCGTTTCAGCCCGCAACGGAAACATCCAAAGGCGCTTCGACAGGAGGCTGTACTTATGACCCCTTCCAACAGAAGGACGATCTTAGAGTTGGTACAAATCGGAGATATTGCTCTTCTCTTTGCCTGCCTCGGGATCGCTTATGGATTGATATCCCACCGACATGTTCTCGACCTCCTCAACTCCCTGGAAACGCGGCATCCGATTCAGGTATTTCTGGATACGATCCTGCTTTCCCTGGGATGGCATGGAGCCCTGCAGTCCAATCGTTTCTACCGTAGCCGCAGATGGGAAGGCTATCTCAAGGGTACGCTTGATATCGGCTTTGCCAGCGTTATCTGCTCGGTGTTCAGCCTCGGATGGCTGTGGTTGGTCGCCTCCCCGTCCAAACATCACCTGGCGGAACTCGGGGTGGTCAGCATGCTCTTCGGCATGTTGAGCTTTGTGGTCTTCATGTTAACTCGCCTGAGCGGACGACTCAGCATGCGAGCCTTTCGCTCGCGGGGGCGCAACCTTAGACACATTCTGATTGTGGGAACCAATCGGCAGGCCACCGCTTTCGCGCAGGAGATCGCGCTGCACCCGGAGTGGGGTTTCAACCTGCAAGGCTTCGTCGATGAGCAGTGCTGGAGCAATGAGATCTCCGAAGCGGCAGGTTCGGGATCTGTGCTTGGTGGATTGGAGGTTCTCCCCGCGCTGCTCAGGGATCTTCCTGTTGACGAAATCATCGTGGCCCTTCCGCTGGCCACCTTCTACCAGCAGATCGCGGAGATCGTCGCGCTGTGCCAGCAGCACGGCATCGCGGTCCGTTCGATCGGAACCTTCTTCGACCAAAAAGAATCACTGGCGCGATTGCCGAAACGAGCGATTCACCCCATTACGCTGCATGACGATGCATGGGATGAGCGGGCTGCGATGATCAAGCGCTCCGTCGACCTGATGGTTTCGTTCGTCTTGCTCGTCTCCCTCGCCCCAATCCTGCTCATCACCGCGCTGCTGATCAAATTGACCTCTCCCGGACCGGTATTGTTTATGCAAACGAGGATGGGATACGGAAAGCGACCGTTCAAGATCCTGAAGTTCCGCACCATGGTGCAGGATGCCGAGAAGCGAATGGCGCAGGTGGAACACCTAAATGAGACGCAAGGGCCAACCTTCAAGCTCAAGAACGATCCCCGCATCACACCGCTCGGCAAATTTCTCCGCAAGACCAGTCTCGATGAACTTCCGCAACTGATCAACGTTCTCGTCGGAGACATGAGCCTTGTTGGTCCGAGACCACTCCCGCTGCGCGACTACCAGGGATTTTCGCAGGATTGGCATCGGCGCCGGTTCAGCGTGAAACCAGGGATCACCTGCCTGTGGCAGGTGATGGGAAGAAGCTCCATCGGCTTCGATGAGTGGATGGCTCTCGACATTCGCTATATCGATCAGTGGTCGGTGTGGCTGGATGTGAAGATACTGTTTCAGACCGTTCCCGCGGTCTTCCGCGGATCCGGCGCGGTATAGGAACGGCAGGCTCCCGAGTCGGAGGCGGTAACCGGAGCAGGCTATTTCCGGCCACGCAGAAAATCGAAATCGCCGCTGGCCGGAGACGAGGGGAAGGACGCAAAGCCTTCCTCCTCACTCCGGCCATTCCAAATGTTGCATAACAGGGTGGGCAAGCAGTATTTGAACCTGCGACTAACTTACAAAACCCCGGCCCCCGCTCCCCGATCCATCCTGGAAACAGCATCGCCTCCAGCCGATTTGTCGTCTGGCGCCGTTTGAAGGAATCGGCCGGCGAACTATACTACCGGCGTCGTCGCGATCCGGGGAATGCATGGGTCGGCCCCATGAGGACGACCTCACTGGGGCTATACCGTTGCGGCGCACATCGCCTCTCCCTTCCTCGCAGGAGGAAGAATCCCGGCCGGTCGCTGGTTCACGACCGGCCGGAGATCGGTAGTTATCGGATGGGGGTCACCAGAGCCTCCACCACGTTCCCGCGAGACGAGGCTGACTTCGCCACCAGCATCGCCTCCCGTTCCCGTCGAGTCTGGCTCAGTTGGCTGAATTCACTCCTGCCTGGCATCCATATCTGGGATAAGAAATATTCGTTCCCGTTGTACCTGTGGAAGACCAGGCGTCCGTTGGACTGAATGTCCCTCAACCCAGATGGAGATACCATCATGTACCCGCTCTGGTGGGTTGTGATGTTGGAAACAAGCAGCAGGAAGCCGTTGAGCGGCCTGATCTCATATTGGCCTGCAGCAAACTGCTGACCGTTTGCCGAGAACGCAAACGGAACACGAGCGATGACGCTCCCCTGTTGGGCTTGCAAATGCGACGTGAGTGCGAAGGAACCCGCGACGAGTGACATGGACAGAACGAGACGACCGAGCTTGGAAATGCGTGACATGGGACACCTCTCTAAATGCGCCAGCGGCCGGTCTATCCGAAATGACCGATGATGTATGCGTAAGCTGCGCCCATCAGGCGATTTCCTCAATGCATTGGAGGTAACATCCAGATCGAATCTCAATCGTCGTCCATCTCACGCTCCACGAGCGTTTGCACAGCGGCAGACAGCGACGATCCGGAACCCGCGGCCGATTGGGGAGCTCGAAGCGACCGCGGAACGATGACTGCGAGATCGACCGCGGTCGCGGAAGAATAGGAATCACGGACGCCCAAGGACATACATGGGCAAACCGACGAAGGCGGCGGGCACTTGGCGCTTCGGGGTATTTGAATTTGACGCGAACGGCTTGGAACTTCGTCGCGCCGGCGTTTCCATCAAGCTGCGTGACCAGTCCTCGCGCATCCTCGAATACCTGCTCGAAGACGCAGGCCACATGGTCACCCGGGAGGAACTGCGCCAGCATCTCTGGCCCGCCGACACCTTCGTCGACTTCGACCATAGCTTGAATACTGCCGTCATGAAGCTGCGCGAGGCCCTAGGCGACTCGGCAGACAAGCCACTCTATATCGAGACCCTCCCCAAGCACGGCTATCGGTTCGTCGCGCCCGTCTTCTTGCAGCCAGCCACCGAAACCCAAAGCGCCGCAGCCGGTTTGCCCATGCCCCCGGCCCCGCTCCCGCCCCGGACTACACCGGACACCCCCTCTCTCCGAGCCCTGTTCCGGCAGGGAGCCCGCTTGAGCCTCGTGCCCCGAAACGCAGCCGCGGCGCCACCGGCAGAGAACCGTCACCCCGCACGCAGCCTCTCCCATTCCTGGCCTCTCCTCCGACGCATCGCCTTGCTCCTCACCGTCCTGCTCTCGGGGCTTCTGATCACCCACGTCTCCTGTGACCGCGAGGACGCATCCCGAGCAAGAGTCCCCTCCGATGCCAGGGGCTCCATGCGCATCGTCCCGCTCACCAGCCTTCCCGGTGCCGTCAACTTTCCCGCCCTCTCGCCCGACAGCGAGAAGATCGCGTTTACCTGGAATCAGGAGGATCCGGTCCGCAGTGACCTCTATGTCCAGCTCATCGGTGCCGTGGAGCCGCTGCAACTGACCCATACCCGAACCGGCTTTCTCTGTTGTGCGGACTGGTCTCCGGACGGCCGCGAGATCGCGTTTGGCCGCTGCTACGACAATGGAGGAGGAGTTTTCGTCGTTCCAGCCCTCGGCGGACCGGAGCGCAAACTCACCGATGTCGCCTGCATCTTCGGCCGCGCCGGATTCCCCCAGTGGACCGCAGACGGAAGCTCCATGGTGCTTGCCGATCGCTGCACCCCCGATGCTCCCGTGGGCATTGTGCTTTTCTCGCTTACTACCGGCGAGAAGCGATGCCTCGATACCCCTCCTCGCAGCGATTCCGGAGACATGTCGCCGTTGCTCTCCCCCGATAAAAAGACGGTGGCCTTCCTGCGCTCTCCCACGAGCCAAGTCGCCCACATCTATGCCGTCTCCCTCTCTGGCGAAAACCTCCATCAGCTCACCGACGAGACCGAGAACATATGGGGGCTGATGTGGTCGACCGATGGCAGGCGCATCACCTTTCAGTCGGATCGGAGAGGTCTCCCGCGCGTCTGGAGGGTCGGGGCGACCGGGGGAGCGATCGAGCCGGAGGTGGTCTATCCCACCACCGGGGCCCTGTCCCGGGACGGCCGTCGTATGGCGTACATCGGGGATGGGAACGAGGCGACAACCATCTGGCGCGCGGAACTCCCCCGCGCCGGCGCAGAGCCAGTCTCCCAGAAGAGGATCATCGCGAGCGCAAGCGTCAATAACGGGACCCAGCTCTCTCCCGACGAAAAGCAGATCGTCTTTCAGTCCTACCGCTCCGGGAACGCGGAGATCTGGAAGAGCAACCCGAACGGAAGCAACGCCCGGCAACTGACCTTCTCACGCGGCAATTATTGGGCCGGCACCCCTCGCTGGTCCCCCGATGGGCGATGGATCGTCTTCGATCAGCGCCCGAAGAATCACAGCCAGATCTACCTGATGGATGAAGAGGGCAGAAGCATCCAAGTCCTGACCGCCGGCAACTACGACAATGCGGTCCCCAGCTGGTCGCGCGATGGAGCCGCCCTCTACTTCGCCTCTAGCCGCACCGGCGCCTGGCAGGTCTGGAAACTCGAGCTCTCCAGCGGAAAAGAGTCGCAGATTACCCGCCAGGGCGGCTTCGCTGCCATCGAGGCCTACGACGGGAAAACGCTGTACTACTCGAAGTTCGAAGGAGGAGGCCTTTGGAAGACGCCGGTCGCAGGTGGGGAGGAACAACACATCGCCGACAGCCCGCACCGCGGCTACTGGGGAAGCTTCGCCGTGACCGAGAAGGGCCTCTATCTGCTCGACTCCGACGCCGAACGAGCCCCTGCCATCGTCTACTATGACCTTCAGACACAGCGCTCGAAGCCCGTTCTCACCCTGAAACAGGATCCGCTTATCTGGACAGCGAATCTCGCCGCCTCTCGCGACGGTCGCACGCTGTTCTACGCTCAGGGCGAGGCCACCAGCTCGATCCTCATGATCGAGATGTTCCAGTAATGCCTCCCATGCGAAGCACCACGACTACGACGTCGTCCGGCGTTGGTGCGGGTGGATTTGACGTTCAGGCTGGCACGCACTCACCAGACTTTCTGGCACCATTTTTCCTGAGTACAAGGTCTACTCGTCACGTAGAGTTTGCCCGGGATCGATGCTTGCGACTCGGAGGGCGGGGAGGCTGGTCGCCGCGAAGGTTACGACGGCGAGGGTGAGGACGACGGCGACCAGGGTGCGAGGATCGTAGACGCCGACACCGTAGAGAACGCTGTGGAGCTCGGGCAGGGCTCCGGCGGAAAGCAATAGACCGAGGGCGAGACCGAGGGCGGAGGCATAAGCCCCCGGGGCTCCGATGTGGAGCATGGCCTGGCGGGCGGTGGAGCCGAGGGCGAGGCGGATGCCGATCTCGCGGGTCTTTTCGGTCACGATGTTGGCGACGAGGGCGAAGATGCCGACGGAACTAAGGAGGAGCGCGAGGGCGGCCATGGCGCTGAGCAGGGCGACCTCGACGCGCTGGGTGGCGAGGCTCTTCGCGAGCAGGTCGCGCATGCTGTAGAAGCCGGAGAAGGGAAGGTTGGGATCAGCGGTGGCAAGGGCGCGCTGCATTTGCGCCGGGAGGCCGTCGACGGGCGCGGCGGTGCGGACGATCCAACTGGGCTGGAACCAGATGTGGACGAGCGCTAGCAGCTGGGCGTCGACCTGCGCGGCGGGGACGTAGATCATCTCCTCGCCGGTGAGGGGATCAGTGGCGTCGAGCCCGGGCTCGACGGGGACGTCGTGGACTAGGCCGACAATGCGAGTGTCCTTGTCGAGGGTGCGGCCGATGGGGTCGGCGCCGTGGAAGAACTTGCGCGCGAAGGTCTGGTTGACGATGGCGACGTGCTGGGTGCCGGGACCGTCGGCGTCGGTGAAGGCGCGGCCGCGGAGGATGGGGATTTGGAGGGCGGCGAAGTAGTCAGGGGTGACGTAGACCGCGCCAGTCATCTTTTGCTGTCCGGCTTCGTTGCCGTCGCGGAGGGTGACCCCGCTGTTGAGGTTGTGCTCGTAGGGCAGGCTGAGGCCGACGGCAGCGGATTGCACGCCGGGGATCTGGCGCATGGCGGAGGTGCTGGCGTCGAGCAGCTTCTGAAAGGCGGCGGGATCGTGGTAGTCGGCATCGTCGAGCGACGCCTTTGCGGTGAGGACGCCGGTCGCGTTGAAGCCGCGCGGTAGGGTTTGCAGGTGGATGAGGGTGCGGAGGAGCAGGCCGGAGGCGGCGAGCAGGACGACAGTGAGCGCGACCTCGCAGACGATCAGGGTCTGGCGGAGACGGAGGCGGTCGCTGCTGGTGGCGGTGCGGCTGGTGATAGCGGAGCGGATATCGAGCTTGCGGGTGGTGAGCGCGGGCAGCATGCCGAAGAGGACGCTGGTGGCAAGGGTGAGCAGCAAGGTGAAGGCGAGGACGCGGTGGTCGAGCGGAACGCTGGCGACGGGAAGAAAGTTCTCGGGAAGGAGTTGCAGCAGGCCGCGCAGGGCGAGGAGGCCGACGGCGATGCCGGAGGCTCCGCCGAAGAGCGCGAGCAGAAGACTTTCAATCCAGAGCTGCTTCTGGATCTGCCAGCGGGAGGCGCCGAGGGCGAGCCGTGTGGCGACCTCGGAGGTGCGCCGCAGCATGCGGACCAGGGTGAGGCCGGCGAGGTTGGCGCAGGCGATGAGCAGGATAAATCCGGCGGCGAGCATCAGGGTGAGTGCCTGGGGACGGAGGGTCGCGGTATCTCCCTGCTGGAGGGCGACGGAGTGGTAGGTGACCTGGGCGCTGGGGTCGGCCTCGAGCTCGTAACGGAGGTGGCGCTGGGACCACGTGCGGTTGATCTGGGCGTCGGCCTGCTGCCAGGTGGCGCCGTCGCGGAGGCGGGTGATGACGGTGTAGTTGGTGCCGGAGCCTTCGCCTTCGCGGGAGGCCTGGAGGGCGGTGTAAAGATCGGCGTTGAGGGGCGTGGCGACGCCGTCGGGAAGCACGCCAATGACGGTATAGGGCTCGCCCTTGAGGAGGATGGACTGGCCGAGAACGTTGGGGTTGGCGGCGAAGGTGGTGCGCCAGAGGGGATAGCTGAGGATGGCGGCTCTGGGGCCGTGGGGAAGGTCTTCGTCAGCGGTGAAGTTGCGGCCGAGGATGGTCGGCAGGGCGAGGACGTCGAGGTAGTGCGCGGAGATGCGGCCGGTGTGCAGATACTGGGCATGGAGGCCGGTCTGCGGAGAGCCAGCCTGAAGGTTGTCGCCGGATGTTCTGGAGCTGGCAGCGGCGGAGAGGAGGGCGGGTACGTTGTCGCGGAGGAGCTCCCATTGCTCGCCGTTGATGTGGTGGCGTTCGTCGGAGAAGCCGGTGCCGGCGATGCGTGTGTAGATGGTGCCCATGCGCTCGGGATGGGCGTAGGGCAGGCTCTTGAGCAGGAGCGCGTTGACGATGGAGAAGATCGCAGTGTTGGCGCCGATGGAGAGCGCGAGCGTGAAAATGACCGTGACGGTAAAGCCGGGATTACGCGCGAGCTGGCGCGCAGCGAACTTGAGATGCTGGCCAAAGGTTCCCATTCGAAGCTGATCCTTTCCGAGGTGAGATCAGTTGCCGGTTCCAGGTGCGTTCGAGGTTTCCTGAAGCAGCCTGGGGGCCAAAGTGCGGGGTTGGTCGAGGCCGCGTGAATCGTGGTGATCGGCGTGCGGTGGCTGCGGTGCGGTGTTCGGATTCGAACATCGGGGTGCGAAAACGGACAGGAGATGACTGGGCTACCAGGCTTTGATCCTCGGCCAGAGTGCATGGGTCACCCTGCTCCCTTGGTCTGCCGATCACTCAACCCGCCTTGTTCGTGGTGGTCGGACGTGCGCGCTGAGCGAAACGCCGTGAACATCCACGCGGGAAGATGACGCCGAAAGCGTCCAGTCACAACTTCTTCGCCTTCATCGCTCATTACAGGAACACCGATATATGAAGTAGAGAAGGCCGCCAGTCTCGCTCCGAGGAGGGAGAACTGGCGGCCTGGGCTGCGCTGGTGGATCGGTTATGGCTGCGCGGAGATGCGGGTCATGGAGGGCTGGGAGTAGTAGCCCTGGAGCGTGCGCCCGATCAGGTTCGGGTTGTTCAACTGAACCTGCAGGTGATGGTACTCGTCGGTGCGATCGGCAGGAGGCGGGGCAAAGGTGAGTTCGTAATACGTGGTGGTGTCGGCCATGCCCTTCTGCAGCAGGGCGGTGATGTCGTTGCTGGAGGCCAAGGCCTGACCACCGCTTTGGACGGCCAGTACCTGGAGGCCAAGATCGCCGATTTCTACCTGGCTGGGCTTCTGAACACCCTTCAGGAAGTCCTGATAGTAGTTGGTGCGCATGAGCCCTTCGCCGGCACCGAGCGGATCGACGCTGTAGAGCGTGATGCGGTTCTGGCGCAACTGGGTGGAGAGGCCGACGATGGTAGAGAAGATCTGCTGCTCCTGCTTGTAGGGGAGATCCAGACGCGGGCCGGAGAGCAGGGGCCAACCGGGCGAGATCCAAAGGATGATCTTGCGGCCAGGTTGCTCGTTCTCGCGGCCGATCAGCAAAGAGAGAGCCTGCAGGGAGATCTGCAGGCGGTCCGTCGCGCCATAGAATCCAGCACTGCGGCGAATGGTGCGCAGGCCGACCTCGTACTGATCCAGGGATGCACTGAGCGCGTTGCCGTCGGTGGAAAAGCCCGGCTGCACCTGGGTGCCGGTATCGGTGACCACG
>FSXA01000491.1_pt1 | contig 33039 bp, 29 predicted proteins | sample 1638081 | NCBI WGS metagenome assembly FSXA01 (sample SAMEA3914788, study PRJEB12502) | metagenome | biome: forest; material: soil | place: Canada | collected 2011-07-03 | depth 0.1 m
GCGGCTTCTTCAAACGACCCTATCAAAACTGCCCCGACAAGCTGGCTGCAGCTCCCCGGCTCCGTGCACGGGGCAGCCCTGATAGGGTACTAACGTTTCAGGGGAGCGAGAATGAGTCAACGTTTGACCATGCGGCCGCTACCGTTACCACGTTGATTGAAGAGGGAAGAATTCACCTCGTGGGTGTCTCCTTCGGCGGGATGATTGCACAGGTTACTACGCTCGCACGGCCCGACTTCGTTCGCAGCTTCTTGAATCGCACCTCGTCCAGCCTGCGTGTAATCCCCGCAGACCAACATAAGGAGACATAGAGTGTCGAAGATTGTTCTGATCACAGGCGCCAACAAGGGCATAGGTTTCGAAGTAGCGCGTCAACTCGGACGCTCGGGATTTACTGTTCTGCTCGGCGCACGCGATGCCTCGCGCGGTGAGGCCGCCGTGGCGATGCTTCGCGCTGAAGGCTCAGACGTTCGCCCTGTCATCGCAGACCTTGGTCGTGCCCACGAGACGGCCACCGCACTCGCTGGAAAGATAGAGAAGGAGTTCGGTCACCTCGACGTTTTAATCAACAACGCTGGTACTTTCGACCTCACAGGAGGCGACAGCCCGGCGAGCACTGTCTCAATCGACTCGATGAAGCGAACCTTCGACACGAACTTCTTCGGCACTGTCGAGTTCACGCAGCCTTTTCTGCCGCTGCTTCGCGCCGCCGAGAGCGCCCGCATCGTCAATGTCTCCAGCGGTCTTGGCTCCTTTGGGATCAACACTGACCCAGCCTCGCCGTTTTACGCCGTCAAGCCCCTCGGCTATAACGCTTCTAAAGCCGCGCTGAACATGTTTACCGTGAACCTCGCCTGGGAGTTGCGTGACACGAAGATCAAAGTCAGTTCCATCTGCCCCGGCTTCACCGCAACAGATCTCAAAGGCAACACCGGCACCCAGACCATCGAAGAGGGGGCAATCGCCATTGTTCGCTTCGCGCAACATCCCGACGACAGCCCGACTGGTGGCTATTTTCACAAAGACGGCACCTACCCTTGGTAGCTCACGCTTCTCGTCTCAGGCTGTGGGGTTCAGTACATTCTCAGGATCGATCCCGACCAAGTTTGCCTGAGGCGCTTGGTCGGGATCGACTCGTCCGGGCTTCATTCCTTTGTGTCACCTTGGGCTGACTCTGCCACAGATTGCCACGTTTCCCAGGTCGTCTGTCTATCAGCATAGGCTGCGCGTACCTGCGGCAGATTGTGCCTACCGAGAAACAAGCGCAGCGGCGGGTTCTCCGCATCGACCAGCTTGAACATGGCGTCCGGCGTAGCGTTGGGATCGCCTCGTTCCATGGTCTTCATGCGCTCGAACACCTGAGCCTTCAGGTCTGCGTAGATGTCGAGTCCCGTGGCAAACTTCCCGGATGACGGGCCACCGAACTCGGTGGCATAAGCACCGGGTTCCACGATCGTCACCTTGATTCCGAAAGGCTTTACCTCCATGGCGAGGCTTTCGTGAATTGCTTCAAAAGCCCACTTTGACGAACAGTAGTAGCCAATCAGCGGCATGGTTACATGCCCGAGAGTGCTTGAGATACCGATGATGTGACCACTCCCTTGCTCCCGTAACAATGGCAGGGCCGCTTGAATGACGGAAAGCGTGCCGATGATGTTGGTCTCATAGAGGGCTCGAACATCCTCCGCGCTTGCTTCTTCGATCGTGCCGATCAGGGGATAGCCGACGTTGTTGAGAACAACGTCAAGCCTTCCGAAGTGAGCGTGAGCTTGCGCTACAGCCGTCTTTACCTGATCGGGCCGGGTCACATCGAGTTCTAACGTCAGGATGGCTTCGTGAACAATGCTAGAAGCAGAGCGAAAACAGTGCTGTTCGGCGGCGACTGCGAAGACGCCAGCGGTTCTTTCAGTGTTCATTGCTCCCTTCACCCTGTTGCACGCTCTAAACCTCGTATGTGCCGCTGAAGCAGACCTACCCCTTTTGAAAAGTCGCCCATCCTTAAAGCGTCGACAATCCGACGGTGATCGTGACATGACGTGGGTCTCCAGCCCGCAGAACGAGTTGCAGAAAATATGATTCGGGAATTGGCGAGTTGCAGCTCATCGAGCATCTCGAGCAATCTCGGCATTTTGCATGGCGCGATCAGTTCACTGTGAAATGTCCGGTTGGCTCGTTCCCATTCGACGATTGTTTGTGCGCTTTCTCCAACCAACATAGCGCGTTCGATCTTCTCGAAAGAGGCGGCATTTAACTTCGGGGCGGCATGTGACAGCGCCAAAGTCTCAAGAGAAGCACGAATCTCGACGATTTCTTGCATTGAGAAGTGATTGAGAGGGGCCACGCGCATCCCACGCCGAGGTTCACTCACTAGCAGCCGCCGCGCCCGTAAGAGCTGAAACGCTTCTCGGACCGGCACATGGCTCGATTCAAACTCCTCTGCAATGCGGTCCTGGCGAAGTGGAACTCCAGGAGGAAGTTCCCCTGTAACGATTCTCTCGGCAAGAGTGTGCGCAATTCGTTCTGCAGTCGTCTCATTTCTGACCATAATCATAGATTATCTCTAATAACTGCTTCCTCGAATTGCTATAGTTCGGAAAGTCCATGTAGATGGCTACTAATTATCTATAGTTTTTCCCTGTCGACAGAGGTTCGCACGTATATAGGAGATTTCGAGATTATGAAGGACGACCTCACTTCCGTCTCCACTGCGCCCGTAATTCCCGCACAAAGCTCTTCGGCGACGCGTTGGACCTCCGCCAGCGCGCGGGCGCTGTATGAGCTGCCGTTCAATGACCTCCTCTTCCGGGCTCATTCTCTGTACCGGGAGCACTTCGATCCGAACCGGATTCAACTCAGCAAGCTGCTCAGTGTAAAGACGGGAGGATGTCCAGAGGATTGCGGCTATTGCAGTCAATCTGCCCGCTATGACACCGGACTCACGGCCTCGAAGCTGATGGAGGTCGAAAACGTCCTATCCGAAGCAAGCAAGGCAAAGGAGAGCGGAGCTACCCGCTATTGCATGGGAGCGGCTTGGCGTAGCCCGAAGCAGCGCGACATGCAATCGATCGTCGCGATGGTTCAGGGCGTGAAAGCGCTCGGCCTTGAGACCTGCATGACGCTCGGAATGCTGTCTCCGCAGCAAGCTGAATCCCTTGCCGAGGCTGGACTCGACTACTACAACCACAACATCGATACCTCCGAACGGTTTTATCCGAAGATCATCACTACCAGAACCTTCGGGGACCGCTTGGAGACCCTTGAAAATGTCCGACAGGCAGGGATCAAGGTTTGCGCCGGCGGCATCATTGGCATGGGCGAAACGGCGGAAGACCGTATCGACATGCTGGTGACGTTGGCAAATCTGACCTCACCGCCCGAAAGCGTGCCGATTAACATGCTCATTCCCATCCCAGGATCGAAGCTTGCCGATGCGCCGCCGGTCGATCCGATTGAATTCATCCGAGTCATCGCACTCGCGCGGATACTTATACCGGCGTCGCATGTCCGCCTCTCTGCTGGACGGAATAGCATGTCGGACGAATTGCAGGCCCTCTGCTTTTTTGCAGGAGCCAATTCGATCTTCGTCGGCGACACCCTTTTGACGGCGGCCAACCCAGGAGAAGACCGCGACAGCCGGCTCCTTCATCGCCTCGGACTACAGCCCGAGGCGATGAGCCCCGCCGAATGATGCCGGAACGGCTGGCTCGATATGAAACGACGCTCGGGCAGCTCGAACGCAAAGGTCGACGGCGCGCTCTGGCGCGGCAAAGCGGTATCGACTTCACCTCGAACGATTATCTTGGCCTTGCCGGATCGGCTCGACTCAAGGCGAGCGTGATCTCCGCTCTCGAGCGGGGAGTACCGGTTGGTGCAGGCGGATCACGGCTCCTTCGCGGCAATCACCCCGAGCATGAGGCGCTGGAAGAGGAAGCGGCCGCATTCTTCAACTCCGAGCGAATGCTGTATTTCGGCAGTGGCTATGCCGCGAATGTCGCAATCCTCTCAACTCTGCCTCAACGCAATGATCTGGTCGTCTATGACGAATTGATTCATGCGAGTGCACATGAGGGAATCGCTGCGGGGCGGGCCACAGCAGTCGCTGTGGCCCACAATGACCTCGACGCATTTGAAGATGTCGTCCGCAAGTGGCGTGAAGCGGGCGGCAAGGGACATCCCTGGATTGTGGTCGAAAGCCTGTACTCGATGGATGGCGACAGGGCTCCCTTGGCCGGACTCGCGGGCGTGTCCGATCGTTACGACGGGTTTCTTCTGATAGATGAAGCTCATGCAACGGGCGTTCACGGCGCCGATGGTCGTGGCTTCTCGACCGAGTTGGAAGGGCGCGACAATGTCGTTGTGCTCCATACCTGCGGAAAGGCGCTTGGCGTGTCCGGCGCACTTGTTGGAGGGAGCCGCATTCTTTGCGACTATCTCATCAATCACGCACGCCCCTTTATTTATGCGACCGCCCCCTCTCCGCTTGCAGCTGCCAGCGTTCGCGAAGCTCTGCACATCCTTTCGGATGAATCGGAGCGGAGGCAAAAACTCCAGAGACTGATCGGCTACGCCAATGAACAGATTGCCAGTCATCTCGGAATCGAAGGCAGCAGCTCACAGATACTTCCTGTCATTATTGGCGACAGTGCCAGAACACTGAGGGTTGCGCAACAGATGCAGGCAGATGGATTTGATATCCGAGCCATCCGTCCCCCTACAGTTCCCGCGAATACGGCTCGCCTGCGAATCGCTATCACATTGAATGTTGATCTCCCAAGCGTGTCCCGCATGTTCGAGCGACTGGCACAGGTGATGGCGAAGGAGCAGCTGTGAATCTGAGACTGGTCATCGCAGGTACTGATACAGGGATTGGCAAGACGGTGTTTTCTGCCGCACTGACCGATGCCCTCGGTGCCTACTATTGGAAACCTATTCAATCCGGCCTTGACGAGGAGACCGACAGCGACACCGTTCTCCGGCTTGGTCGCATACCGCGTCAGCGCATCTTTCCCGAAGCCTGGCGGCTAAGAACGGCGGCGTCACCACACCTGTCCGCAGAGATTGACGAGGTTACGCTTGATCCCGATGCGCTACAGCCGCCCGAGACAAACCTGCCTCTCATCATTGAAGGGGCTGGTGGACTGCTCGTTCCACTGACCCGTCAGAAAACGTTTGTAGATGTCTTTGCGCGCTGGCAGGTTCCGGTTGTCCTCTGTGCCCGAACCGGTCTCGGAACCATCAACCACACACTCCTGTCCCTGGAAGCGATGCGACAACGGCGGATTCCAGTCCTGGGTGTTGCATTCGTAGGGGACGCTTATCCCGACACACAACGAATGATCGAGGAGATGGGAGAGGTACGTGTCCTCGGCAGGCTGCCCCGGCTGGAACCATTGACGCCCGATACTCTACGTCAAGCGTTTTGCGAACACTTTGATACTTCGTCCTTCCGGGAGGTGATCGCGTGATACCTTCTCATCCGCCGTCCCCGATCTGGCACCCCTTTACTCAGCACGCACTTGATCCGGTAACCACCCGAATAGTCAGAACGGACGGTGCCTATCTCATCGACGAACAGGGCCATTCGGTTCTCGATGCGATCTCTTCCTGGTGGGTGATTACGCATCGTCACCGGCATCCGGCCATCATGGCGGCGATTCGGACAGCAGCCGAGACCTTCGATCAGATCATCTTCGCGGAATACACCCATGAACCAGCGGAAGAACTGGCGAAAGGATTGATCCGCTTGGCTCCCCACGGTCTCAAGCACGTCTTCTATTCCGATAGCGGCTCCACTTCGGTCGAAGTGGCGCTGAAGATGGCACTGGGGTTCTTTCACAACGACGGTGATCCGCGCTCGCGCATTGTCGTCATGGAGCATGGCTATCACGGCGATACAATCGGCACGATGTCCGCTGGCGAGCGCGGCGTCTTCAACGCTGCTTACAGACCACTGCTCTTTGATGTGGATACCATTCCTTTTCCTGCACTGGGTCGTGAACAAGAGACGCTCGATGCATTCGAGCATCTTTGCAGCGGCCAAGAGGTGGCTGCGCTGCTGGTTGAGCCGCTTATCCTCGGTGCTGGCGGCATGAAGATGTATCCCCCGCACGTGCTGACCGAATTGAAGCGAATCGCCGAGTGCTACGGAAGTTTGTTGATCGCCGATGAAGTCATGACTGGCTGGGGAAGAACGGGCACTCTTTTCGCCTGCGAACAAGCGGGCATCACGCCAGACATCCTATGCGTCTCCAAGGGCATTACAGGCGGTGCGCTTCCTCTTGCTGCGACCCTGTGTTCGGCCAGGATCTTTGACGCGCACCTGTCATCGGATCGCAGCCGAACGTTCTTCCATTCCAGTTCCTACACGGCCAACCCGATTGCCTGCGCGGCGGCGGTTGCCAACCTCATCGTCTGGCAGAGTGAACCGGTTCTGCAACGTATCGAGGCACTGGAGCAGATGCACCGTGAAAGGCTAGCGCCATTCCGCACTGATCCGCGCTTTATCAACGTCCGACAGAGCGGCACAATCGCGGCTCTCGACCTCGATGTGTCGACATCGGGCTATCTCTCTGACGTCGGGCCCCGGCTCAGAGCTTTCTTTCGGCATAGAGATCTCCTCATTCGTCCGCTCGGCAACGTGATCTATCTGATGACACCTTATTGCGTGACGCCTGAGGATCTCGACCGGGCCTATGCCGCCATTGATGAAGCAGCCGATGTCTTTGGAAGGGACAGAAAGTGACTCACGTGCAATCAAGCCGCATCGCCGGTTTAGGCCATTATGTTCCTGAAAGACGTGTCGAGAATGCCGAAATCGAGGCGAGCCTTGGCCTTGAATCCGGCTGGATCGAACGTCGAACCGGTATCCGCGCGCGGCGTTGGGCCGCTCCCGATGAAGCGCTCACGGATCTCGCGATTAAAGCTGGTGACATGGCACTCAATGAAGCGGGCATCGCGCGTGCGGATGTGGCGCTGACGCTTCTCGCAACGTCAACACCCGATCACCTGTTGCCGCCATCCGCCCCGATGCTCGCTCATCGATTGAATCTGCCAAACTCAGGTGCCATCGATCTCGCCGGTGCTTGTTCAGGATTTCTTTACGCTTTGACGCTGGCCGATGGTTTCGTCAGGACGCAGGGAAAGCCCATCCTCATCGTTGCCGCTAATATTTTGAGCCGACGTATTAATCCAGAGGAACGCGGCAGCGCAATCCTATTCGCCGACGCAGCCGGAGCGGTGGTTCTTGTTCCTTCACCCTCACAGAGCACTGGCATACTTGGGGTCGATTTGGTATCTGACGGAAGCCACTATGATCTGATTTCAATTCCCGCCGGTGGGAGCAGAAAGCCCTTCACTGCGGGCATGGACCCTAAAGAGCTGCTGATGACGATGAGTAATGGCAAATCGGTGTTCTCTCAGGCCGTGCGCATGATGACCGCATGCTCCATTCGCGCCATGGAACAGGCTGGACTGACGCCAGCAAACATCGATCGTTTTGTACCCCACCAAGCCAACGTCCGCCTCTTCGAGGCTGTCTGCGAAAACATTGGACTGGCAAGCAGCAAAACTGTTCGAACGATCGAGGAATTCGGAAACTCCTCTGCAGCTACCATTCCGTTGTCTTTGTCTCTTGCCAACAGAGATCGCCCCTTCGTCTCAGGTGAACGATTGCTCCTAACCGCTGCGGGGGCCGGTCTGGCCGGGGGTAGCATCGTCTTAGGGATCTAGCGATGAGTGAGTTTAGAAGAGCAGATGTCTCAGAGAGCTCTCGACGAACCATCAAAAAATAGACGAATTGATATCTGTTCCCTCAAGAAAACGAGAAATGGGACGGGCGACTTCACTAACCACAGCCGTCGGTGGGCGCGCATGGGCTGCCATCCTGAAGGACCACACAAATGCACATGCTGACCGCGGATACCAACGACAATGGAGACGTCGGACCGCAGCCGTTGGGGATTGGACCAGTGCTTTTTTAAACAGAGATCGATGAGAGGATTGCCTTACGAAGCGGAGGCATCTTTTCTTATGGCTTACATCCAAGGCGAGGGACGGAATCAGGGAACGCTGTTTCCTGTGGTGTTGGACGACTTTGTACCTGCCGACCATGTGTGCCGCGTGATTGACGCGTTCGTCACAAGACTTGTGATGTCGGAACTTGGCTTCGAGCGCACTCAGGCCGCTGAGACAGGACGACCTGGCTACGATCCGCGCGATTTGTTGAAGCTATATCTGTACGGGTATCTGAACCAGATCCGCTCGTCGCGGCGCTTGGAGGCTGAATGCCGCCGGAACGTCGAGCTCATGTGGCTGCTGGGGCGACTTTATCCAGACCATAAGTCCATCGCGGAGTTCCGCCGCGTACATCGCGAAGCTGTGACGGCGGCTGGGGCGACACTTGTCCGCTTCGCAAAGAGTTGCGGTCTGATTCGTGGCGAATGGATCGCCATCGACGGTTCCAAGTTTCGCGCTGTCGCCAGCATTGACACAGTCCGCGAGAGGGTCGCATTACAGCGTTATCTCGACAGTTTGGAGAAGGCGGACAAAGAACAGGAGACGAAGATCGATCAATCCGCGGTGCAAGCCGCACTCGAGAAGCTGAAGCATAATGCGGAGCCAGAAGCCGGCTTCATGCTGGTTCGTCAGCAAGTTCTCCCGGCATACAACGTCCAGACGGCCGTAGATACGGAACATGCGTTGATCGTCGCCCATGCCGTCGTGCTCGATGCCTCCGATATCCGTTGCTTGAGGCCCATGGCGGATGCTGCAAAGGAAGCACTCGAAGCAGATAGTTTCAACGTGGTGGCGGACGCCGGTTACTCCAATGGAGAACAGCTCGCTCACTGCGAAGCGGCGGGCATGATTCCATATGTTCCGGTCATGCGCACAGTTAACAACCAAGGCGATGGCACTCTATTCGGTCGTGCGGCCTTTCGCTACGAAGCTGAGACCGATTCCTATATCTGTCCCAGCAGCAACAGACTGCTGCGTAAGCACACCAATCACAAAGATCGTTACACCATGTATAAAGCTTCAGCCGCAGACTGCGGCGCCTGTTCTCTGAAGTCGCGCTGCACGCAGGCTCCAAGGCGTGGACTAGCCCGTCATCTGCATGAAGAAGCCTTGAACCGGATGCAGGAGAGGGTGACGCCGGAAGCGATGCGGTTGCGTCGATCCACCGTCGAACATCCCTTCGCAACGATCAAGTATCGAATCTTCGGACATCCGCGTCTCTTGCTGCGTGGATTGTCCGGCGCGAAGGTCGAAATTGGGCTTGCAACAATGGCTTACAACCTCAAGCGCATCACAAAAGTGCTCGGTGCAGCCAAAATGACCGATGCGCTTTACCAAGCCTGATTTGCATCCGACCTCGAGACACAATTCCAAATGTCGGCAGCGTTAGCGTGAGTACTTCATCCCTCCTTTCGCATCGCATCAGTTGGGTTTCGTAACGACCTCCGTCTGCCCCGCAGCAAGTCCACCACTATGCGCCGACGGCGGAAGGAGAGAAATATATTCAACAGGTTTCCGGCGCCGTCACGCTCATCAGCAGCTTCTGCTATGGACAAAAGACCGTGGACTCGATCACTCACTGGACGACAGGATCGCAATCCGAAGCTGAAGTCGCATATACCTACCGCATCTTGAATCTTGCGGCTTGGGCGCAACGGCCTGAAGTGCAGCAGGCATTTCCCGACATCCAAGCCACTCTCCGCGGAGCCTCGAGGACCGAACAAGTCGTCGGTTTACATCTATCCGATAAAGATGGGAAATCCGATGATAGACCTAGCAATTCTATTGAGTTACCCTTGCACGCCGTCACGCCTTTTGACCGTCGCCTTATCTGGCATGAACGAACACAGAAGGACGCTGGCTTCGCATGGCTGAGAGCTCAGATATGTCGCCTACGTCAGTCAGAGCGCCCTGCAATATAGGTCCTCATAACGCGAATCTCGTAAGCGACCGAAACGAAGTTACCTTGCAGCTCAATGAGCGCATTACCTGATAGCACCAATTGAGCACCGAGACCAAGTATGCTTGCTCTTGGGGGAACGGACTGTCGCATGCTTACCTATACCGCAGACCGCAGTGGCCAAAATGGTAGGAAGATGATGCTAGGTGCTTTGAACAAGGAATCTCTGTGATCGTGAAGCTTCAAGTTCGGTGAGGTAATCGGATACGGTGATCGACTTTAGCGGAGAGCAGCGTTTCGAACGGGCGAACTTATGAAGGAGATCTTATGCACTCTATCTACGAACTAACGACCCTTTCTTGTCCGCTCTTGTCCGTGCCTGAGGCGTCCGCCTGTGCACGTGCTTTCATCAGCGAGGACGGTGCGACAGGCGAACTTCTCGGTTGTTGGCAAACCGAGATCGGTCAGCTCGGGCGGCTGCTGCTATTGCGCGGCTTTGAGACCGCTGAAGAGTTGGCGACCGAACGCCGCCGCGCGTTGTTGAGCATCGATCCATTTTACGGGGGTGGTGTTGTAACCGCGTTGAGCATGGAAAGTTATGCTCCCTTCCCCTTTCTGCCGCCTGTTCAGCCCAAACCTATGGGCGGCATCTATGAGTTCCGCACCTACCTTCTGAAACCGGGTGGCTTGCCGCCAACCCTTGCAGGTTGGGAGAAGGCAATCAAGCCGGCTTTCGAGTACACCAGCCATCTCGTAACTACCACGTACGCGCTGGACGGGTCGCCACGGATTACACATATTTGGGGCTTCGAGAGCCTTGAACAGCGCGCGACACTCCGTGCCAAGCTTTATGCTGCCGGCCTCTGGCCACCTCAGGGAGGCCCGGAGCAGATAGCGGAAGCAACTTCAACTATTGCCTTGTCGGAAGACTCGTCACCACTTCGTTGACGCTCTGATGAGCCAGGTCATCACCTGCTACTGGAACTTAGCTCAGTCGGTGTCGGCCCGCATAAACGTTCGTTTCCGCAATGAGATGCAGACAGCCTGTTATTACCATCGAGCATGACCGATAGTTGATCGCTTCCGCAAAGCCAACATATAGAGACCGATAGATCATGCGTGGTCCGGCCGGCTTCCATCCCCTCCGAGGAGGCGAGATTGATCTCAGCAGCGCAACGCCGGGAACGACCTTTTTAGCTCCAGCTAGCTAGTGCATTCTCCAGGTTTGCAAAGATACCAGGCTGAGCCCTGGAGGCGGTCACGTCCCGATTTGATGAGCTCTGCCAACATACATTCCCTTATGCTCGTTCGGGCAGACCGACCATTTGTGCGCTTTCTACCCAAAGCTCCTTCATCGCCGTATCGCTTTGCGCCAGTTCCGAAGGGTCCGGCCACGTCAGCTTACCCTTCACCAGTGAGGCGTATATGCGATTGGCCGGTGGCACAATCGTTCCGAGTCCCAGATCGGCAATCGCATTTCCGGCCTGCTCGATCGTATTTGTGGGACGAAGTCTAGTAACGACTGCCATCATCAACTTTGCCCACCAGGGCCATGCGCGAAACAGTGACGTGCCGGCAGTCAGTCCGGGATTGTAGGCAATGACCCGCATGCCGTTGATCCGTGCTTCGGAGGAAGTTTCGAAGGCACGTGCCGTAAGGAGGTTGCAGAGTTTCGAGCTTGCGTAAGCCCTCATTCCCGACATGAAACCGTTGCCCTTACCTTGGGGATGAGCCAGCGCTTCGGGATTGAGTTCCTTCGGTCCGATGGGAACTTGCTTAGGATCGTGGACATCGCTCGTGGTGATAACGATGGTTGCATTCTTCGCGAGGCTAGATGTCAGAAGCCTGAGCAGAAGATAGTGCGCGAGATGGTTGATTGCGAATGTGGATTCGAATCCGTCACCTGTCCGACGTTTGGCGGTTCCAAACTGCGCCCCGGCGTTCAGAATGAGGATGTCGATCTGGGTGCCGTCCAACTTCGTGAGCGATTGTGCGAAGGACCGAACATTCGAAAGACTCGCCAGATCCAATGGCAGGGTCTCGCTCGACGAATTCTTATTGTCGCGCGCCCCCAGGATAAGTCTCGTATTTGGAGTGTTGGAGATCCTCTTTGCGGCAACTGCACCGAAACCGGCGGTTCCGCCTGTCATAACGACTGTTTTCATTGGATCACTCCTCTCTATGCAACTTGTCAGGTTGCCGCTGCTAACAGCGACGGCATAAACGCCAATAGAAGAATCTTATTTGTAGATGGCTAGACAGTCAACTATAAATCCAATATTGCTGGATCCCCAGGATGGAATTCCTGGCAATAATATTGACTGCCTAGACGTTTATCTGTAGATTGAAAAACATGCCGAGGCCGAGAAGCGATGAGAAAAGAAGTGCGATTTTAGAGGCCGCAACGCGTGTCATTGTGAAGCAGGGCCTAAGCGCCCCGACGATGGTCATAGCAAAGGAAGCAGGCGTTGCCAACGGATCTCTCTTCACCTACTTCGAGACTAAAACGGACCTTTTCAACCAGCTCTTTCTTGAGCTGAAAATGGAACTGGCAACCGGCTCGATGAACCTTCCTGTGCATGCCGAAGTTCGTGAACAGTTCTCCCACCTATGGAAGAAGTGGATGAACTGGGCAATCTCGAACCCGGAAAAGCGGCGAGCGCTTGCACAGCTCAGCGTATCCGATGAGATCACTCCGGTGACCCGTGCAGCGGGACACAAGATGATGGCCCACGTCGCAGATTTGTTGGATCGTGCACGTGCCCACGGGCCTATGCAGAAGGTGTCCATAGGTTTCCTGGTTGCGCTCATGAACTCTGTAGCGGAGGCAACCATGGATTTCATGACGCTGGATCCAACCAATGCAAAGAAACACAGCAAAGAGGGTTTTGATGCTTTTTGGCGGATGCTGACTTGATTTTTGTTCCGATAGAGGCTGACGAGACGGGCATTGACAACCCCGAATGGAGATAGAAATGTCGACAGATCTGTGGCGAAGGAATATGGTCCGCGCGGTGTCCGGGCGAACACGGTCGCGCCTGGCGTAATCGTGTTCGAACACTGGACTGCTGAATTCGGAGGATGCAATTGATGCGATTGATTGGAAGAGTCTTTACGATGTGCGTTGTGCTGGTTGCACTGGTGATAGTCACTGGAGTCAGTTGGAACTTCTTTGCACTGAGACGCCTCCGAGCACAAAACCCTCCCCCCGGGGGCTTCTACATGGTTGGCGGGACCTCGATGCATCTGAGTTGCGCCGGAACTGGGAGTCGGACGATCGTTGCCGAGGCTGGCAGCGGTGAGGATTCGCTCACATGGATACTTCTTCAAAACTCGTTATCGAAAACTTACCGATTTTGTTCCTACGATCGTGCGGGAACCGGGTGGAGTGAGCCCCAGCCTGGCGTGCGGGATGCACTGGCCATCTCAAGTCAACTGCACGAGTTGCTAAAAACGGCGCACGAGCAAGGTCCATTTGTCTTGCTAGGCCATTCATTGGGTGGCTTATACATCAGGGAATACGCACAGCTATATCCCAGTGATATTTCAGCTCTCATCTTCCTGGACGCCGCGACGCCAAGTGCCTACGAGGGCAAAGCCGCTGATGCACTAGGCCTGGGGCAGGCGACACTGCGGCAATTGACTACTTTTTCCTTTCCCGTGTGGGCCATGGAAGTGTCCGGTTATGCGCGATGGAAACACCTCTGCTCCGACTTTCCTCCGACTCTTTCCTCGATCCAGGGGTTGTTTAAGGCCGACCAATGCATTCCATCTCAGGATGCTGAACAGCGGTATGAAGCCTCAGCACTTCCGTCCGATGAGCGGGAAGTCTCAAATCTTCCTGGAACCCTACCAGTGCTGGTCCTGTCAGAAGATAAGAGCCCAGTTCTTCAGACACCTGAGGCTTTCACAACCTGGAATATGCTTCAGGACAGCTTGTTGAGGCTTTACCCGAAGAGCTACCGTGTCATAGCTGCAAACAGCGACCACTTCATGCAAACGGATTGCCCCAACTTCACTTCTGACCAGATCCTTGCCTTTCTCAAACCCATTCAGGACGAATCTGTCGTATACGGCAAAACTACCACTGCTCCTTGTCGTTAGAACATGACTCGGTTCAGTGCCCGATCACTAAGCTGGGAGATGATGACGTTACGCTCTTGATCCACAAAATGCTGCTACGCTCTGGAAGAAGAGCGTAGAGTTGGTTGGCGAAGCCTTCGCGTAAACAGTGGAGAGAACCTTGAGTGTGCCGGGACATGCATTACGCTGTGGACCTGCGACATCCGTTACAAGCCCCTTGCGGTAGCAACGCTTCCAGCTGAGGGGGCACGTGAGAACATATATATATCCAGTCGTCGAGGCCGTGGGAATGTGGGAATCCCGAAGGGATTTCCAAAGAGTTACGCATGGGCCTGCGGCCCACCCATAGGGATGAAAATCGTTTCGAGCCCGTAGCCTTTACGATCGAATAGGTGTGGAACGGCGAAGACCGGCCACACTCTGGATCAGTTGAGGCCGTCAAAGAGTTTGGTCTGGGATGCGTGTTTGAACCAATCTGTGTTGCGCCATCCATCCCGGTGGGACGGTTGGTAGCTCGTGACGGTGTGTGATGTCTTTGCGTGCGCTTCCTGCCGCTTCCGCGCCGGGAGGTTGCAATGGCCGACAAGATTGCAGGAATCGATGTACACAAGAGGGTCCTGATGGTGGTGGTCATGGATGCGCATGCGCCGGAGGCGAAGCCGGAGCGGCGGCGGTTCGCCACCATGCCGAGTGAATTGCGCCGCTTGTCGACGTGGCTCCAGGAGCAGGGCGTCGAAGAAGCAGTAATGGAATCGACGGCGCAGTACTGGCGGTCGGTGTGGATGGAGTTGGAGCCGCATATGCGCTTGCACCTGGCGCAGGCATTCTCCAACCGTGCTCCGCGTGGGCGCAAGCATGACTTCAAGGACGCGGAGCGGCTGGTGCGACGGCTGATCGCAAAGGAACTGATTCTGAGTTTTGTACCGGATGGAGAACAGCGCATCTGGCGTAACCTGACCCGGATGAAGCTGCAACTCGTGCGCGACCGGGTCCGCCTCCAGAGTCAGATCGAGTGTCTGCTGGAAGAGATGCGCATCAAGCTGTCGGCTGTCGTCACCGATCTGCTGGGATCGAGCGGTCTTCGCATCTTGAATGCGCTGGCCAACGGTGAGACTGACGCAAAGAGTCTGGCGCTATTGGGAGACGACCGGTTGAAGTGCACCGAAGAACAGCTGGTCGAAGCGCTAACAGGAAGATCGCATCCGCTGCATCAGAAAATGCTCGCGTTCGAACTGGAACGACTGCGGTTGCTTGATGAGCAAATCGCAAAGCTGAACAGTCTGATCGCGCAGGCCATGAAGCCATATCAGGATGCCGTGATACGACTGGCGGAAGTACCCGGTTTGGGCATCGACTCAGCTCAACAGATCATCGCCGAAGTAGGAATAACAGCCAGCACGTTTTCCTCCGCGGCCGAGTTCACTTCCTGGGTGGGAACCTGCCCCGGGAAGGAAGAAAGCGCCGAAGAGAACCACAACAGCCGTTCGGCGAAGGGCAACAAATACCTGCGCCGGGTGCTCAACCAGGCCGCTCATGCTGCTGCCAGGAGCAAAGGGACCCACTTTCAGGCCGTGTTCCGGCGTCTACTGCCGCGTCTTGGCTATCAGTCCGCCGTCTGGGCCATCGCACATCGGCTATGCCGCTTGGTCTGGAAGATACTTCATGAGGGAATCCGCTACATCGAACAAGGTATCGAATCCGAACCAAAGCTTCTCATCCATCGCGCACAATACCTGGCGAGACAGCTTCGTAAATTCGGTTACAACGTCCAGATCACTCCTGACAACAGAGCTCCGGCATAGAACTCGTGGATCCAACTCTACCGGAGGTGATTTTCGATGGAGTGTGGGAAGGGTGGGAAGCCGGCTTCATGGCTTCCATGCTTTCCACACTTTGTCTACTGGCCTGTTTTGCCCGGCGACCTAGATAGCTCAGCTACGCGACCTGGCCGGATAACCGCACCTACCAAGACTGTTTTTCGTGATCGGTTGTCAAGGAGTGCATCGGCGATTTGTACTAAACCGCGCTTCGCGGGTAGGTGGAAGCGTATTAGCATTTAGCAGGACAATTGCGAAGTGAACACCACCACCGCTGCAGTCAGAACGCTTCCGAAAGAGTCGAGATCGGTACGAAATAGCAACGCATTGAATCCCCGTAAGGCAATTGTCCTGCCAAATCCCCTCACGGTTTAGTACAAATCGCCGTATCCACAATGCTCCCCCTCGGCAGCGTCGGCGGCCGCGCACTTCTGCGCGTAGAGCACTGTCGATACGGCACTAGAGATTTGTCCCCACGGGAGCGCTTCCCGCTGTCAAGAATTGTGTTTATCGAGATCGTTCAAGTTCTAGAGTGGAGCACGGAGAGCAGTCGCGAGCTTAAGCACGCCGCCCCGGATTTCGTCTTCATTGCTCCCTGCGAATCCGAGTATGAGGGCAGCTTTCCGACGATGATTCATAGAAAACATTGAAAGCGGCAAAACCTCAAGACCTTGCTGCATGGCGCGTCTGGCTGCTTCTCTATCCGATCCGCGCCCAACTAACCATGCGACGCTGCGCATCCCAGACATGGCTTCAGTCACATTGAGAAGGCCACTCAGATGCTCATTTGAAGCCTGCATCAGGATCTCCAGGCGCTCCGCATACGTCTGTCGCATCTTTCTTACATGGTGCCCAAAGTGCCCTTCGGAGATAAACTCCGCGAGGATAGCCTGATCCAGGGTAGGCGGATGGCGATCCATGTAGCTACGGCCCAACTCGAAGGGTTCGATCAGGCGTTCCGGAACCACGAGAAAACCGAGCCTAAGCGCATTGAAGAGCATCTTTGTAAACGTTCCAACGTAAACAACACACCCGGAGTGGTCGAGACTTTGTAAGGCAGCGACGGGCCTGCCGTGATATCTGTACTCCGCGTCGTACTCGTCTTCAATGATCCACGCATCGGCCTTCGCTGCCCAATTCAAGAGTTCAACTCGGCGGGAAATGGACATCGTCACGCCAAGCGGAAACTGATTCGCGGGGGTGACATAAGCCATGCGGGCCCGGGGAGATAACTGCATGCCTTTGTCGACACAGATGCCATCGCCGTCAATGGGAACCGGAACCGGGACTGCGCTGGCAGCACGGAACGCTTGAAGGGCGCCCGGATAACCTGGGTCTTCTATCCAGGCCTCGTCTCCCGGGTCCAGTAGAAATCGGGCAACGAGGTCAAGCCCCTGCTGTGCACCGGACGTAACGATGACCTGCTCGGGGACGCACCGTACGCCACGCGACGTACCTACGTATTCCGCGATCGCTTTTCGAAGTGGCATATATCCGCAGGCGCTTCCTTGGCCGTACAGAGTGCGTGGCGCATGCCGCAGCACCCGCGAGGAAACGCGTGCCCAGAGTTCCACCGGGAAGAGGTCGATCGCGGGCTCATAGCTCCGGAACGCCTTGCCAATCGAAGGCTCGTTTGGTAAGAGATAAGCACCCTTCAATGCCTGCCGCGTTCGCTTTGAGAGCGATGCCCTTGATGAACGAACGGACGTTGCACGTGGTCGAGCGGTTCCTGGTGGACGATTTGGAACATTCAGGGCAACGTGCGTACCGGAACCTGATTTGGTGACGACGTACCCTTCTGCCTTTAGCTGGACTAATGCCGTCACGACCGTACCGCGTGCAATGCCGTGTTGCTCGGAAAGACTCCGCGAGGATGGAATGCTGGATCCTGCACGTAAACGGCCATCCAAAATGGCGGTGCGCAGCTCCGAGTAGAGCCACCGCCATAGCTCCTGATTGTGTCCAGCGGGCCTCAGAACCAGGTCCTGAAAGCTCTTTACCTTCGCCATGTTGAAGTCCCCGACCACAAAAGTGGTCCAGCCTATCTTCTCATAACGGACCATTGCGATAGCCCAACCAACTCTATGATCGAAGTAGGCATTTGGTGCGGAACGGGGAGAAGAAATGAAACGGATAATGATGTTGATCTGTGTGGCCTTTATGGCATTCACCGCGCGCGCGCAAAACGTAACTCCGCTGTTAACGAAGGACATCCCTGAGTTTTCGGGAAAAGAAGTTGAAATGATTACCGTGGAATACGCGCCCGGAGCGGTCGATCCCATCCATCGCCACAACGCGCAGGTCTTCGTCTACGTTCTGGAGGGCAACGTCATCATGCAAGTCCGGGGCGGGGCGCAACAGGAACTAGGTCCTGGACAGACGTTTTATGAAGGACCGAATGATGTGCATACGGTGGGACGGAACGCGAGTAAAACGCGACCCGCGAAGTTCCTTGTCTTCTTCATCAAAGACAAAAACGCCCCGATTCTAACGCCCGTGCAGTAGGAAGATTGCGAAACGCGGAGAGAACACCATGAAGATATTTGTAGCCGGAGCAAGTGGTGCGATTGGAAAGCCGCTCATCTCCCGTCTCGTCGCGGACGGCCATCGGGTGATCGGTTTAACTACGTCGGACGCAGGCGCATCCACATTGCGCGCTCAGGGAGCGGACGCGATCCTTGCGAATGCGCTTGAGGCGGCAGCCATGGATGAAGCCATTCGAACATCGGAGCCTGAGATCGTGATAGACCAACTCACGTCTCTGCCAAAGAATCCAGCGGACATGCCAAAAAGAGCGGCAGGTGACGCGAAATTGCGGTTGGAAGGTGGGGGGAATCTACTTCGAGCGGCACAGACGTTCGGGGTCAACCGCTACATCCAGCAATCGAGCGCCTTCTTCCTTACTGCAGAGCATGGACTTGCCGATGAACAGTCGCCCCTGGCAGTCCATGCAAGTCCAGGTGTTGCAGGCAGCGCCACCACGTACACAGAGCTGGAACGGCGTCTCCAGGCTGCAACTATCGATTCCGTGATTCTGCGCTACGGCTTTTTCTATGGTCCTGGCACGTGGTACGCCCCCGAAGGGGGATATGCCGAGATCGTGAGGCAGCATCAATATCCGATCATTGGAGCTGGATCAGCGGTGTGGTCATGGATTCACGTCGACGATGCGGTCGAAGCAACGGTAGCCGCTCTGTCTCTCCCCTTGGGCGTCTACGACATCGTGGATGATGATCCCACGGAGGTCAAGGTGTGGCTTCCTGCTTTCGCTGCCACGCTTGGCGCACCGCCGCCCGATACTGTTACGGAGGAAGAGGCGCGCAAAGCTTCAGGCGACGACGCTGTGTTCTATGGAACAAAGCTCGTGGGTGCTTCCAACGGAAAGGCCAAACGCGTCTTCAACTTCGCTCCACGCCCTCTGGAATGGCTCGGAAAAGTGGATATTCGATGAACGATGAGCCAAGAATGCAACCTTCAAGTCTGGATAGCTGGGTAGCGTCACGAAGGGTCAGACAATTCGCCGAAGTGCTGCTCCGTGTTGGTCTGTCGACTAGCTTACTTTCCGCTGTAGCTGATCGCTTCGGTGTTTGGGGCCGTCCCGGGAGTCCACAGGTCGCATGGGGAACGTTTAGCCACTTCCTCGCATACACGAAAACGCTCAATCCTTGGTGCCCTCCTGCGCTCGTGCCCGCGCTTGGCTGGTCCGCCACGTCGGCCGAGTTGGTTCTGGGTCTCGCGCTGCTCGTCAGATTTCGATTGCGCTGGACCGCCTTACTCACAGCTTTGCTTACGGGAACCTTTGCACTCGCCATGACGTGTGTCGAAGGCGTACATGCTCCGCTGAATTACTCTGTCTTTGCCTTCTCTGCCGCATCATTCTTCCTGGCAGTGATGTCGGAGAAATGAAGATTCGTTAAACCATGTGAACTCAATGGATTCATTGCGGAAGCTTCTTGCCATCACGCTGCTGGCTCTTTTGGGCTTGCCATTTGCCTCGTCTCTCTTCGCGCTGGCTCCGAAGAACGATAGCAATCTGCCTGCGTGCTGCCGTAGAAATGGGAAGCACCACTGCATGATGATCGCTGAAGATCGAGCGAAGCTTCAAAGCAATGGACCTGCGTTCAGTACGCCTCCCGAGAAGTGCCCGTTCGCACCTGCCGCGCTCGTTGGCGGCCCTCATCCCACCCCCTTAGACGTGCCGCCTGGACAGATTTTCTTTGCGGGGCTACTTAGCCATCCCTCCATCTCTGCGCAAACGGAGTCTAAGCGCCGTATTTCGCGAGACCGGTCACGTCAAAAACGTGGCCCTCCCAGCCTTTCGATCTAGCCGATCACTGAATCTTCGTACTCACAAGCGCCGTATCCACGGGCTTCGGACTCACGTCCCCTCGTGGACTGGGTACAAAAAGATCAATTTCCCTGGAAACCCTGGTGCGGGCATCCCCTGCACGAAGGGCTGCTGCTACACGGTTCTCGATGAATCGTGATGGAAAGCATAGGTCCTGGCGAACATGGCATTTGGAACGAGAACGATCGGAAGCCAGTTGTGGCGAAGAGGCAGCGCGCTCCTGCTTCTCCTCAGCTTGTTGCTGCCGTTCGCCGCCGCCGCGCAATCCCTGGTTTCTGACGGCGAAGCCGCTCTCCCGGCATGTTGCCGAGCCCATGGCAAACACCATTGCTTCATGGGCACACACCTAACGACTTCGGATGCTCGTACGTCTGCCTTCTCGGCACCGCAAGTCTCCGAAAAGTGTCCCTGTTCTCTGCCAGGTTCTTCCGGCTCACTGAGCGACCTCCACGCCCGGCCCGTGGGCATTATTCAGTTCAGACTCGCTCTTCAGTCCAGCAGGGACCTTCCGTTTTTACCCAGGTCTGGTCTCCTGGAGTCCTGTACCGCGAATCGGCAGCGAGGGCCGCCCTTCTCCAGCATCTTCGCCTGACGTCTACGTCCTGGCCGCAGCCTGTCGGCTGCCAAAACGCTGGAGAAAATATGTTCCGTTTCGTACGACCTTGTGTGCTGGCCACGCTTTTGCCAGTTGCTGCTCTGTCCTTTTCGGCCCGCGCGCAAAATACATCGATCAATTCCACTGAGAACGTACACGTCCTCGCCACGTTAAGCGGGAGTGTTGTAGATCCCGGTGATGCAGCCGTAGTCGGAGCCCAGGTTGAAATTCGCTCTGACCAGAAACAGACCACTCAACGAACCACGACAGACCAGCTCGGTAGATTCGTTCTGGACGGGGTGGCTCCAGGAAGCTACTCAGTAGTCATCTTGCATGATGGCTTCCAGGAGATCCATCAGAGTGTTTCTTTAGCCGAAGGCGCAAGCGTCGCTCGTACCTTCAAGATGCCTGTGTCCACGCTGACTCAGACCGTCACGGTGCAGGCACAGTCCGGGTTGATCACGGAAACACCCGTGAGTCAGACGCAGGTTCAAGTGAGCCGTGAGGATTTCAAAAACTCTCCAGCCACGACCATCGCCGATGTAATCGGCCTAGTGCCGGGGGTGACGTTTGTGCAGGGCAATGGACCGCGCGATGTTGCCATCTCGGTTCGTGGTTCGAGTACGAGACAGACATACGGTGTTCGAAACATCCAGGTCTTTGAAGATGGCTTCTCTGTTACGCAGCCCGACGGCCTCGCACGTACCGACCTCACCGATCCTCACGCCTACAGCAGCATCGACGTTGTTGAAGGTCCGTCCTCCGCGCTATATGGGAACTACGCAACGGGAGGTGCTATTAACTTCCACACGCGTAGCGGCAGTGAGATCCAGGGAGTCGAACTCGGAGCTGACTTCGGAAGCTTTGGCTATTACAACGACTACATCACCTATGGTGCGGGCAACGAGCGCTACCAGTTGTCTGCGTTTGTGAGCAACGTGCGCGCCGATCAGGCCACGGTCAACAACCAATTCAACACCGTCACTGCAAACATTCTCGCTACGTTCGCAGCCACACCACGCGATCGGATGACCTTCAAGTTCATCAACAACGATCTCGACACCAATCTGTCCGTTCGCCTGTCGCTCGCGCAGTACCAGTTGAATCCGTATCAGCTGGGATGCCAGACGTACAGCTCCGCCTTTGGCTCGAACGGCTGCGGCAGCGTCAGCGTCTATTCGAACGGCTATAACGGAACGCAGGTTTCGCTCGGAGCGGCACAGGCGGGCCTCAATCGGCACGATCGCCGAACCATCGTCGGTGCACGGTACGAACACGACCTCACCCCGAACACCACGTGGCAGACGCAGTTCGTGTGGGACAACCGTGATGCGAACCAACCCACCAGTTCTTCGACATATCGCGGTACGATACCCTCCTTCAATGTGACCAGCAACCTGCTGCGACATGGACTGTTGGCGCGACGCCAGGCCACGACCTTCGCGGGCGGCTTCTTCAACTACGAGAACATCAACTCACAGAGCGCGAACCTTATGCCGGGCGGCGCGGCGACGCTTGGGGGTGCAACGCAAACCGTGGTTGGCAGTCACCTGAATGCAGGCTTTCACTTGCGGCAGGAAATCGCACTGGCGGAGCGATGGACAATCGTCGCAGGGTTCGGAGGAGAGCACACCGGCCTGAGTGCGTTGGCGAACAACTTTTCCTATCCGGTTGGAGGCACGCCGACCATCTCTCCTGTGCCGGCGAACCGCACCTTCTTCAATGTCGCGCCTGAGGTCGGGGTTCAATTTCAGCCCGATCATGCATGGCGTATTCATGCGCGGCTTGGAACCGGATATGGAACCCCGCAGGCGACGCAGCTCTTCACGAACGCGCAAGGACAGTTCGGGAACAACACAAGCCTGAAGACCCAGCGAAATCTCGGAGTCGATGGTGGTGCCGACTGGGCACTCGGTTCGACGTTGCAAATTTCGGCTGCGGCTTTCTATGAGTGGTTTCACAACGAACAGGTCACGCAGTCACCCGGCGTGAACCTGCAAACCTACACCTTCAACGCTCCGGCATCCGCACATCGCGGCGTACAGGTGAGCATCGATTGGCATCCGCTGCCTGACTCGCTCTCCGGTCTCCGTCTCCGTACCTCTTATACGTATGACAACCAGATCTATACCGATTACAGCGAGCAGATCACTACGGGAAGCCTCTCCAGCAGCTTTTCACGCAATGGGTACCGCATTCCGGGCGTCCAGCCACACTTTCTGAACGCTCGCGTTATCTACGACCAGGCACATGGCAAGCTGCGAGGTTTCGGTGGATACCTGGAGAGCAACTGGCGAGACAAGTATCAGCTCGACAATGCAAACCTCCTCTCCGCAACCGGTGCGACGTTACTCAATTTGAGCACGCACTATGATCCGCCAGCGGGTCACGGTGCGATCTCCCGTTTGCGGTTCTTCTTCGACATACAGAACCTTGCGAATAAGACCTATATCGCGTCTGCGGGAAACATCACAGACAGCCTCAACAGCGTTGGACAACAGAACGGTGCTGCCGTGCTCGCGACCGCCACCGGTTCGATTTACGCGGGTACGCCGCGTGTTTCGTATGGCGGCGTACGCGTCAGGTTTTGATGCACAGTCGGTCGCATCACGATTCATCACGAGCCGGTAAATCACGTTGGTTCACCGGCCTCAACTCTGATCAATAAATTCAAATGGAGAAACGCAATGGCGTCTTAATCAAGTCCTTCAGAACAAGAGCACGGGCGTCGACTTTACCGCACCGTGTGGCGGTGGCACTTCTACGCAGGAATCTTCTGCATTCCCCTGGTGATCTGGTTGGCGTGCACTGGTTCTATCTATCTGTTCAAGCCGCAGATCGAGCGATTCCTGGACCGACCCTACGACCATCTTCATCTCTCTGAGTTACGATCGACGCCCGAAGAAATCGCAAAAGCCGCAGTAGCAGCGGTACCTGATTCCAGCCTTCACTACTACGAGCTGCCTCCAGGCAGCGACGCTGCGGTGCGTGTCGTCGTAGGTGTTGGCAATCAGGAGTATCGGGTCTATGTGAATCCCGAGACGCGAGCCATTCTCCACATCGTCAATGAAGATAAGCGACCGATGCGCGTCCTCTTCTATCTGCATGGAGAGCTCCTTGCCGGGACGGTAGGTTCGTATCTCGTGGAGCTCGCAGCGTCATGGGCGATCGTGCTCCTCCTCACCGGCCTTTATTTATGGTGGCCACGGCAGACCGAAGGGCTTGCAGGTGTTTTGTGGTTTCGTACAGGCAAAGGTCAACGTATTTTCTGGCGCGATGTGCACTCTGTGACGGGCGTATGGGTGTCGGCGTTCGCATTATTTCTTATCCTGACTGGGCTTCCGTGGGCCAAAGGCTGGGGTGGCTACTTTAGGAAGGTGCGTCAGGTGGCCGGAACCTCCGTCACGCGTCAGGATTGGACAACGAGCCGTGCGTCGGAACTCGCGGGTCGCGTCTCCATGAACCGCAATAGCCTCAACACCATGGACGACATGCCGGGGATGGAGCACTCCGGTCACATAAGCCACATGATGCACTATATGACCGCTCCCGATGCGTATGTTCCGTTCAATCGGCTCATTCCTATTGCGGGGACCCTTCACTTGGCGGCGCCGGTCGAGATCATGCCTGCCATGAGACCAGGTGGCACATGGACGATTAGGTCCGACTCCCAAAATCGCACGCTACGGGATTTACTACAAGCGGACCCGCAAACGGGAAGGCTCGTGAGTCGCCAGAACTTCAGTCAACGTCTGCTCCTGGATTGAATGGTAGGAATCGGTGTCGCCGCGCACGAAGGACAGCTCTTCGGCCTCCTGAACCAGTGTTCGGCCTCGCCACCGCGATGGGATTGGTGCTGCTAAGCGGCAGCGCGGTTGTTCTGTGGTGGAGGCGCAGACACGTAGGGGTGCTTGGAGCACCTGTCCCCAGCGGGAAGCCACGTCGGACGTTTCCTTTGGTCGCTAGCGTCGTTGCGCTTGCTTTGTATCTTCCAGCGATGGCGGTTTCCCTTGTCGTGGTCATTGTGCTGGAGCGATTCGTTCTCTCACGCATCGCCCCCATACGCCATTGGCTAGGTTTATCGCCAGTTTAAAGGGCACAGAATGTTCGCGTGACAGGAGTGACTATGAACGATTCACCGATTAACACTGGCCAACTGATTCATGTCCACGTCTGCGTTCATTGCGGGACGATATTCAGACGGGAGACCTTTGAAGGAAGAGCTCTCACGTCCGGCATATTTACTTGTCCAAAGTGTGGGGACGAAGGGCCACTCAACGTAGAGGTTAGGAATATTGAGGAACTCTAGGTATAGCGGATTTCACGATCCAGTAAGCGGCAGCCGTGCCTGCGACTTGAGCCTAAGGCTGTCTATCTTTCGTGATGTGGCTCGCACGAACTCCTTCACCAGACGCGACTTTGTATCAGAACGGACGGCGAGATTCGTTACCAATCGAAGTTGCGGTTCCGACAATGGTCTCATCGTGATGCCGTCTCGCGAGATACGCCAAGCCGCACTTCTCGGCAGAAACGCCAAAGCTTGGTGTCCCAAAATTAGTTCAGGCACTTCTTCAGGACTCATTACCTGAAAGACGTCCTTTGGCCGTACGTTCTTGCCTGAACCAACAAACAGGATCATGTCGTACAGGTAGGAATTCGCATGGCGACTGAGCAAAATCCAGTTCCGTCCTTGCATTCGGTCCAGCAGAACCTCTCGGTGCTGTACAAGGGAGTCGTCCATTGCCATAGCGATGTAGAACGGGTTGTCCGCTATACGGAGCAGGCTTAGCTTAGGCGTCTCGGGAATCCCCGTCGTCACGGCTGCATCGAGATCGCCTGAAATCACTTGCCGCGCGAGTTCGTTTGAATAGTTGCTCCACTGTTTGATCCTCATACCGGGAAATAAAGGCAGCCGGATCGACAACAGAGCGGAGACGAGAAAAGGGTCGGTATACGCCGACTTTCCAAGATTGAAGATCTCATCGGCACCATTGAAGACGGCGGTCGCTGCTGTCACCGCACGCTCCGTGTGCAAGACCGCTTCGCGTGCTTCCTCGATGAAGGCACCCCCTGCATCGGTCAGTGCAACCGTCTGGTGATTGCGATCGAAGAGCCGGAACCCCAACTGGCTCTCTAACTCATAAATCTGTTTGCTTAGAGTGGACTGACCGATATGCAACCGTTCGGCGGCACGCGAAAAGTTGAGGTCTTTCGCAAGCGCGATGGCAGCTTGCAATAAGCGAATTTCCGGGAGGGCCATGACCATCCTCCAAACTCAGCAGTGGGAGACGGCGAGCAGACCGACAGCAGTCAATCGTCTATTCCAGCGCCTGAATTTTAGTCCTTTTGCCCGTCGCTTCGCTACGTGGCCCTTCCTTGCGGGCTCGTTATTCCCAGATGGAATAACGCTCTCCCTGAATTTCATTGGACGCACCGCCAGATTTATTACGATCATTGGCTCAATTCAACGTCGGCCCGAAGTCTCAGCGGGTTAGTCCAACCGGCGATGAAGGAATTCGACGCTGGTTCTGGGGTGGTCCCGATGGTACAGACGCATTACCTTCTTGATGCACACGAAGCTGCACAGATACTTCGAATGGATCGGCGAACGCTGGTTCGCTGGGCACGTCTCGGTCAGGTTCCGGCCCATCCAATGGGAGAGGGCAAACGGAAGCTCTGGCGGTTTGTAGAACATGAGCTGCTGCAGTGGGTAGAAGCCCGCGAAATCAACTCGGAACGACGACCGCCCACGAGTACCATAGAGACAGCCATCAACGCTCATGCTAGGAGAACAGCATGAGTCGCTTTCAACAAGGAAGTCTCTTGAAACAAAAGCGCAAAAGCGGACCGGACGTGTGGGTGTTTCGCTGGTACGACGAGACCAGCGGCAAGCGCACGTACAAGAAACGCAACCTCGGCACAGTGAAGGATCTTCCTTCGCGCCGGGATGCGGAGCAAGCCGTGGCCGACTTTCGCGCCAACATCAACGTTGAGGTCAGAGTTCCTATTACGGTCTCTGAACTCATAGCCCACTATCGCAAACACGAGTTGACTGAGGATCGGAAGGCGTTCGCCACGATTGCGTCAACCTCGATCTATCTGACGAACCATATCGCTCCGAGGTGGGGCGAGAAGTGGTTATCGGATGTTCGAACCGTGGAAGTCGAAGAGTGGCTTCACACTCTGACTTATGCTCCGGCAACGAAGAGCAAAATTCGGAACATCATGTCGGCAGTCTTCAATCATGCCATTCGGTATGAGTGGACACATCGTAACCCCATCACCAAAGTCCGGGCATCATCCAAACGCCTGCGGGAGCCAGATGTACTGACACCCGCCGAGTTTGCGGCTTTGGTGGACGAACTGCCACTTCGTGTCAAAGCGATGGTGATACTGGCGGGGAGTACAGGATTGCGGCGGTCGGAACTGATTGCACTTACATGGCGAGACGTCGATCCGCTTCTCATGCAGATCAACGTTCTTCGCTCCTGTGTTCGGGGCCGTTTCGGAGATACCAAAACCGAGGCGAGTCGTAAGCCTGTTCCATTGCACACGTCCGTCATCGAGTGCCTCGACGCCTGGAGGAAGGAGTCGCTGTACAACGGCGACGACGATTTTCTCTTTCCGTCTGTCCGGAATGAGGGAAGAACGCCGGTGACTCCTGACATGATTCTGAAGAAGATCATTCGCCCTGCACTCGTCCGAGCGAAGATCATCGGCAAGAAAATCGGATGGCACAGCTTCCGTCACTCTCTGGCGACGAATCTGAGAGCGGCTGGAGCCGACCTGAAGACAGCCCAGGAACTCCTGCGTCACGCGAACTCGCGGATCACCCTCGATATCTACACGCGAGCGATCTCCGCGAACAAGCGTGAGGCCAACAACAAAGTCATGGAGATGGTGATCGAGGCCGGCAAGACCAGGCTTTCAGCACCCTCGCCAGCACCCTCGCAACGGGAGCCTCGCTTGTTAGAAGGCAGCAAAAAAGGTGCCGGAAACTCTCAGCACCCTTCAGCACCCTCGCGGGTCTCAACTAATCTTGTCACTGTGCCATAAACCTTGTCTTTTCTTTGGTTTATGGCGGGGACGACGGGGCTCGAACCCGCGACCTCTGCCGTGACAGGGCAGCGCTCTAACCAACTGAGCTACGTCCCCAAACCGCTCCTACAACAATATGGATATTATCACGTGAAGCGACCGCGCGCTACCTGCGCTCTGCCTCCGTCGTTGTTGCCTTGATTTGTGCCGTTCGAGATCACAATCTCGTATCGGATTTACCAACGCACCAACAGATGTAAGTCTATCAGATCAGAAGAAGTCAGGTTTCCACAGGGAGAGGGAATCGGACTCCACACGGCTGGCGATTCCCTCTAGCGTACCGCGAGCCCCCGCACACCACTACACCAAATCAACGACCTCGCGAGGCGCGGCTAAGGCAGGCGGCATACCTTCACTCGCTCGTTCTCATACGGGCACTCGATGCTGGTTGCTGCGGGCTGCTGCAGAATCAACCAGCTCACATGGAAGGGCGCGAGCCTGCGCGCGCGCTCGGCATCGCTCATCTCGCTGAGTCCCGTGTCCGCCGTGTGCTCAACCATCCACTTCTCAGCCAGCGCAGGGAAGATCGACGCCGACCCGCCATCCTTCGAGAAGTCGGCCAGCGAGCTGCGTTCCGCAATCGCGCGAAAGCCCTGCGCGTCCTCTCCATCGGCTTGGATATAGTCCGCGTCGAGCGCCACCACGGCATTGACCGGGGTATGGTGCCGCACCCACAGGAACGCCTCCGCCCAGGGATTGCGCGACTCCACCCACGGCAGCTCAACCTGCGCCAGCGCCGGATAGGTCGCGCGCTCAACGCCGTACATCAGGCCGCCGAGCGAGCAGACCAGCAACGCCCAGCGCCACGCCACGCGCTGCAACCAGTACTCTCCCAACAGCCCGCCGAGCAGTAGGAACATGCAGTAGTAGACAAACAGAAACGAGCGAATCGGCTGCAGCGTTGCCATTAGGTGCGAGCGGCTCTCCGGCCGCGCAAAGAGCAGGCACAGCGCGATCGCAAGGGCTCCAATGGCGATGCTGCCGAGCGCCAGCGTCCCATCCGCGCGGCGCGGCAGAGAACTAGCGTCATCGCCGTGCCAGCAGCTGTAGAGCGCCAGCAGAACCAGCGGCGCGGCCAGTCCCACCCACTCATACCAATGCCACACCGAAAGGAAGTAGTAGTAGCGCGTCAGCACAGCGACGTGATGCGCCGCGGTCTCGGCTACATGGCGCTGCGAAGACTGCACCGCCGCACCCAGCAGCAACGCGGCCGCCGACAGTGCTCCCAGTGCGGCCCAGGATTTCCGCTGCACCGCTGCCAGCAGCAGCACAAAGCCCGCGGCGTAGAGCCCCATCAGCGGATGGAATAGCCCTACGACCGCAAGGCAGCCCACCGTCCGCCGTGGCCGCCGGTCCAGACACGCGCACACGGCCAGCAGCGTCAGCGGCGTCGAGATCGACCGGCTGGTCACGTACGGGTCCATCAAAAAAAGGGAAGAGCCAGCCACCGGAACCGTCAGGCACAGCGTGACCAGCACCACCGCGCCCCATTGCGCTTCCGCGCGCGCAAAGCAGCGCCGCGCCAGCAACAGGCAGCTGTACAGCAGCAGCCATGTCGTCGCCACATAGGCCACGAATAGCACCACGTCGAGCGGCAGATGCAGCGTGCGCACCAGCCACGCATTCCAATTCGAAAAGACGGAGAGCCGAAGGTACGGCCGGATGAAGGCTGCGCTCGCCGGATAGAGCTGCGGATTCAGCCGCAGCTTGATGCCCGCCACGTAGATCCCGGCATCCTCCGCATACGGGTGGTAGCCATGGACCAGCAATGCCAGCACCGCCAGCCCGAGCAGGCGCAGCGCGGGACTGGGAGGCAGAGTTCGCTGAGGATTTGATGCAGGCGCCGGCCTGGCGGGGAGAAGCTCAGGGGCGGCGACACGGACAGAAGGCAAAAGGGACCTCTGAGCAGAGACGTTGGTAATTGAGTCCGGCGTGCCACGGCGACGCAGAGGCCCAAGCATTGGACTCCGAGTCTGCGAAAACAGCACCGAAGCTTCATCGATTCTATCGCGGTGATCGCGCCTGGCACCGGCGGGCGCGGTAAATCCCTCGCCGCTCGCAGACTCCCGAGAAAACCATCTGATCGGGAGGGCTTCCGTCCGACCAGCAGACGATTTGTAACGTAGACTAGAAGCCAGCTGTTTTGTTCGAAGGAGTTCTGTCTCGATGTTGAATGCGTTCCGCCGGTCGTGCGTCCAGGACGTGCTCCCAGCCCTTTCTCTTCCAGCCTTTTTGCTCTTGGGCATCCTAGGACTCGCGACGGTTTCGACCGCGCACGCTCAAGCTACCTCCTCCGGCCCGACCACTCCGTTGGGACGTCAGTTGAGCCGAATGGATCTCGGCATCAGTGGAGCCGACTTTATCACCAAGGGCGTCTCCGGCCCGAACTACGTCGGCGATCCCGTCACCCTGAACACCAGCTCCACGCTCGGCGCTCTCGTCCAGATCCGCTACGTTCGTTCGCCGCTGGTCGGTTTCGAGTTCAACTACGGCTACGCTCGTCTCACCGAGAACTTCAACTTCGCGACTGCCACCCCCTTTGGCCCGCCCGCCGGACCCTTCCCGGTGCAGACCCGCGATGACGAGTACACCTTCGGCTACATCGCCCACCTGCGACGCTACAGCTACCACGGTATCCAGCCCTTCGCGGGTGCGGGCGCCGGTACGACCGCCTTCAAGCCCACCACGGGCGGCGGCGAAGGTCTGCCCGAGAAGGCCCGCATGACCTACTACTACACCGTCGGCGCGGAGGACATGGTCAGCCAGCACTTCGGGGTACGGCTGCAATTCCGTCAGCTCTTCTACAAGGCTCCCGACTTCGGCCAGAACTACCTGACCATCCAGCAACAGACCATCACCTCGGAGCCCACTTTCGGCTTCTTCTTGAAGTATTAGACACGAACCCGAGCTGGCCCGTTCGGCCGATTGTCTCCCTCGAAGCCCCAGCGCGACCCTCGTCGCCAGGGGCTTTTTCTTTGCTTCGGAACCAACCCATCGGTACTCCGTTATCCTCATGCATCCTCAACGCCCAATTGGACTTCAAACCTCCTAGGCGCGCACTCCTGCCTATCTTCGAGACAGAAAAGGCGTTCGCGTTTATCTTTATGTATCTTGGAGGCACCAGGATACGTCGCCACCGATCCTCGGCTGTCCCGTCGGCATCCAACCCAGTCACCACCCAGATCGACCGAGGCACAGGAATGGAATTTCACGTTTCGCGGGCAGTACGCACCAAATTTGACGTTCATGACCTGCTCTTCAACTACGCAGGCAACGCCATCTTCGCCAACCTTGCGGCGACCCGCGAGTTTGCCCGCAAGGCGAACGAAGCGCGCAAGGCCAGCGGCGAGCCCGGGCCCATCCTGCACGCCGGCGCGCTCTTCGCCATGGGCCTGATCGACGAGCTTAGCCACGCCCTCGTCGCCCGCTACCGCAAGATCATCGATCCCGCTGTGCTTAGCGACGGCCTCCGTTTCCTCGGCTCCCGCGAGCCCGACCCCTCCGTCGTCGACCATCTCCTGCTCGCCTTCACCGACCAGTTTCCCAACTCCACCGTCTACAGCGGCCGGCAAACCCCTTCTGAATGGCTCGCGGCCAGCACTCCCACCAACGAGGCCGGCACCCCCCAGCCGATGCCCAACCGCGAGGCCGCGCTCGAAGAGCTCCTCATGCTCTGGCTCGCCAACCTCAACCCCGCCTTCGCTCCCTTTAAAGAGCTTTTCGACGACCGCTCCCTAGCCACCCAGACCGTCTACAAGCACGTCACCGGCGAGTTCGACGACTACTTCGCCACGCGTCCGCCCATCGCGCCCGGCCTCGGCAGCCTGCTCAACGCTCTGCGCGCCCCCATGCTTGCCTCGCCCGACTCCCTAGGCGGCCAGCTCGCCTACATGCGCGACCACTGGGCCGACCTTCTCGGGCCCGAATTCATGGATACGCTGCGCCGCACCCTGCTCGCGATCGACACCCTCAAGGAGGAGGAGATCGCCATCTGGTCGATCTTCCATCCCGCCAGCCACCGCCATCACGGCCACGGCCCGCAGAGCTGGGGAGCCGAAGGCTTCGAGGGCGACGAGTTCGTCGGCTTCGGCCGCCGCCCCGAACAGCCCCAGCCGCTCCACGAGTATGAGGCCTTCAGCCCCGACCAGGCCTGGATGCCAACCGTCGTCCTCATCGCCAAGAGCACCTATGTCTGGCTCGAGCAGCTCTCGAAGAAGTACCTCCGCCACATCTACCGCCTCGACCAGATCCCCGACGAAGAGCTGGCCATCCTCGCCAGCCGCGGCATCAACGGTCTCTGGCTGATCGGCCTCTGGGAGCGCAGTACCGCCTCGCAGACCATCAAGCGCCTGCGCGGCCAGCACGACGCCGTCGCCTCCGCCTACTCGCTCAAGGACTACCGCATCGCCGACGATCTCGGCGGTAGCTACGCCTACGAGCGTCTCCGCGATCAGGCCGCCGCCCACGGCATCCGCCTCGCCTCCGACATGGTTCCCAACCACATGGGCATCGACTCCACCTGGGTCATGGAGCATCCCGAGTGGTTCCTCTCGCGGCCCGATTCGCCCTATCCCTCCTATAGCTTCAACGGCCCCGACCTCTCCACCGAGGCCCGCTTCGAGATCAAGATCGAGGACCACTACTACGAGGAAACCGACGCCGCCGTCGTCTTCCAACTGCGCGAGCGCTCCAATGGTCACACCCAGTTCGTGTACCACGGCAACGACGGCACCACCTTCGCCTGGAACGACACCGCCCAGCTCGACTACTCCAAATGGTTCGTCCGCGAGCAGGTCATCCAGACCATCCTCAGCGTCGCCCGGCTCTTCCCCATCATCCGCTTCGACGCCGCTATGACGCTCGCCAAGAAGCACGTCCAGCGCCTATGGTTCCCGCTCCCAGGCATCGGTGGCTCCATTCCCTCGCGCGCCGAATACGCCATGAGCCAGGCCGAGTTCGACGCCCTTATGCCCCACGAGTTCTGGCGCGAGGTCGTCGATCGCGTCGCCGCCGAGGTCCCTGGCACCCTGCTGCTCGCCGAGGCCTTCTGGCTCCTCGAAGGCTACTTCGTCCGCACTCTCGGCATGCATCGGGTCTACAACTCCGCCTTCATGAACATGCTGCGCGACGAGGAGAACGCCAAGTACCGGTCTTACCTGAAAAAAACGATCGAGTTCGATCCCGA
>FSXA01001318.1_pt1 | contig 30806 bp, 22 predicted proteins | sample 1638081 | NCBI WGS metagenome assembly FSXA01 (sample SAMEA3914788, study PRJEB12502) | metagenome | biome: forest; material: soil | place: Canada | collected 2011-07-03 | depth 0.1 m
ACTACAACCAACACTGCAGACCATTCGCATGGACAGCAACCGCAGATTCCATCTTCCAAAAGCTCTCCCGATTATGTAATCGTATTTCCGGGACAGCACGCTAGATATCGCTTGTTGTAGGACTCGGTGAGTAACCGGTCGGCAACCTCGGGGTGCGCTAAGAAGTATTGTTCGATTTCAACAGCTGGAAGTTCAGCGACAGCCATAGCCGGTCGGACTTCGGATGTTTGAGCTCGAAACGCTGCAGGGAACTCGCTTCTGGAGCGTCGGGGCCATCGGAACCACATCCGGCTATTCTCCCGCGACACGCTCGTTTCGCCAATCCTCGATTGGTTGAAAGAGCGATCGAACTTGCCGCACCCCCCCACTCCTCAGGCAGTGCGGGTTCACCTTTACGAAAAGCGGGTTTCTCGGGCAAGTGAATGCGGGGTACCGACTGCGTTGCCGTAGGGAACTGCGTGACATTCATGTGACGAAGCGCTGACACTTCCCTGACACTCTGCCGCCCGTCCCACGGTGTACTGGTCGTACTGGAGGATCACTCTCGAATCACGTACCTATCATTCGATGGAACGGCACCGGGATGCAGATGAGCTCCTTGACCCGGTGTCTCAAGTGGGGTCGCCCTTGGCGGCAGTTCAGTGGGAGTTTTTTTATGAGTAGGTTGAGCCGTCTAAAGAGCGACTGGGACTCGCTCGCGCAGAGGGATGCACTGGCCGCCATTCTTACCGACGAGAGCAAATCCGGTGGTAAGTGGGATGTTACAGAATTCATGGCCACCGGAGATGCGGAGATCGAAACTGTTCTCCAGCATCTGAAGACCGTCGGATTGCAGCCAGATCCGGGGGGTGCCGTTCTGGACTTCGGGTGTGGCGTGGGACGGCTAACGCAGGCCTTAGCCCGACGCTTTCAGTCGTGTGTCGGCATTGACATCTCGCAAGAGATGATTATGCAGGCTAATGCGCTGAATCACTACGGAAACTGCCGGTACGTGGTCAGCGCGACGCCGCAGCTGCCCTTCGCAGACGAGAGCTTCTCCTTCATTTACAGTAATATCGTCCTGCAGCACGTGGCCCGGCGTTTTGCCGTGAACTACCTGCGCGAGTTCACACGGGTGCTCGCTCCCGGGGCAGTGCTGGTTTTCGGGGTGCAGGACTCCTTTGCCACTCCGGACCTTGCTTCCTCCTTGACACGCTTCCGCCACATTCTGCACCTGCGCTCGCGCGTAAGAGCGTGGTTCAAGGGATCGAGCGGCGACATGCAGATGCACTGTCTGCCCGAGCTGGTCGTCCGGCAGGCGTTGGGGACCGCGATCATCGCGGATATTCGCTATACCAACACCGCAGCGAAAGACTTCAATGGGAAGCTCGTCTATCTTCAGCAACCGCCGCGGTCGGGCTACGTGGGCCGGCAATACTCCGTCACGAAACCGGCTTGAGGCCCCGCTTCATCCGGCCGCGGGAGGCGGGTGCGCTATCCGTTTCACGCCTGTGAGCGTGAAATAGGGCTGTGGCATGCTCAGGTTCAGGACGGTGCCGAATCCACGAGCTCGTCGAGACGGTCCGCGAAAAGAGGAAGGTTGCTGCGGAAGATAATGTGCGGTGCAAGACGAATGATGGGAGAGGTTTTCCTGTCTTCGAGCAGGTAGGCGAGGAGGCTTTCGAATGCGATCTTCCCTTGCGTGAAGGGGCGCTGATAGAGGGTCGCAAGCACCTTTCCGGTTTCGATCAAGGGAACCAACTCCTGGAATAGATCTGTCGTGACCACCTGAAGCTTTCTCAGTTGGCCCTGTTCTTCAAGGGCCTTGAGGACGGGAATGCTGTTCGCCGTACTGAGGTACAGGCCTTGTGGTTTGATCTCGCCCTGGATCAGCGCCAAGGTCTGCCGATACGCCTCCTTTGGGCGTTCATGAGATTCGAGGACGGGCAGCAGGCTGAGATGAGGAGCAAGCATGGCCAGGGTAGCTGCGAATCCGCGCAGTTTCTCGGCGTGATCGAGCGTGGTGAGCTCTCCGGTGATGGTCGCGACATGCGCCTTGCGCGAGAGCTTGTGTGCAAGCAACTCCGCGGCCAGGGCACCACAGGTATAAGCATCCGCGGAGACAAGGCCAATGCGTTCGCTGCCAGGCGCATCGCTGGCCACGCACAGCATGGCGATGCCTTGCTGCGTCAGACGATGGATGGTCGGGGCAAGCTTTCTGGGGTTGCCTGGGGTAAAGATGATGCCATCGTACCCATCTTTCAGCCTTGCCTCCAGCAGTTCTGTGTCTCCCTGTCCTAGGCGTGGATACTCAAAATAGGTGACCTTGACATGAAGTCCGACGGTCGCGGCCGCGGCGGCGCGGATGCCTGCACGCAGCGGATCGAAGAAGTGGGAGATCTGCTTGGGAAGCACCACCGCGATTTCGATTCTGCGGTTGAGCTTCAACGCTTGTGCGGCTAGGTTGGGTTTGTACCCCAGCTGCTCGGCGATCTGTTGAACGCGCGCTTTGGTCTTCAGGCTGACGCCGGTACGTTCGTGAAGCGCGCGATCCACGGTTCCGATGGAGATGCCGAGCGCTTTTGCGATGTCTTTGATCCCAGCGGTCTTCGACGTGGTCTTCATAGATTCCAGAATAGTGGCCTGTGCCGCAGCCTCCATGCGAAGGCCATTGCGCACCGCGCGGCACGATTTCTCAGTCTTGGGTGCACGCTCAGAGTATCGAAAGTCACGCTTGAAAACTTTATATAAGCGCTTATATTGAGGGTCCCGTGGATGGAGTGCTCAGACACTAGACGGGGCCCGAAAAGGGGAACTGAGCCCGGCTCCTTCTATTATAGGCGCTGATCGATTCGATATTCGGGGCTGTTGGTTTTTCGACTGTTCTGAAAGAAAGACCTCCCAGGCTCGAGGGCAAGGATCAAGATAGGCCATTTAAGCGCTTATCCCGGTTGACCTTACTTGCTGCGGGCCTGTATGCTCTCGTTCGAGAGTGAGGCGGGATCATGTCGCGAAACGAGACAAATGCGAGCGGGAAGGAGTCCCTGGTCAAACACGCTCTCGCGAAACGTCTTCGTTTGGACATCGTTACCGGACGGCTCCCCCCGGGCACCCGCATCGTGGAAGGCACGCTGAGCAAAAGATTCGGTGTAGCCCAAGGCTCGGTGCGCGAGGCCATTAACATCCTGGCGCAGGAGGGATTCGTCGCCAAGGCCTCAGGCCGCAGCGCCCGTGTGGTGACCCTGAGTGAGCAGGACGTCCTGCATCTCTATGAGCTCCGTGGGGCAATGGAAGGTCTCGCGGCGCGGCTCGCTGTCGTATGCCATGCGGATACGGGCAAATTGGAGCAGGCAGTTCAGGGGATGCGAGAGGCAGTGCAGGCCCGCCGCTCCGATGAGTTGCTGGACGCCGATCGTCAGTTTCATCTCGAATTATGCGAGATGTCGGGGAATCCCTATCTGCAGCAGCAAGCGCGCAGAATGCTGCTGCCCTTCTTTGCTTTCGTACGCATGCGCGTGCTGGCGAGTGGGCAGAATACTTCGGCATGGGGGCGAGACCTTGATGCGCATCAGCGAATATTGGACCTGATTCGCGACGGGGAGGGCGAAGTGGCCGAGCAGTATGTGCGCCGCATGATGGCGCGCTTTGCTGCCACTGCCTATCAAAACTGGGAGAAGAAGACGGCACCGAAAAGGAAACGCCGCTCCGCCCCAGCGGAGTAACACCTCATCCCGGCGCATAGCAACGCCCCAAACCGAATGAGCACGACGGGCTCGCGAGGCAACCCATGGCACTGTGTTCCATCGTTCGAATTGACGTTCTCGATCTTCGATATCCGTTACCGCCGGGCGCAGGAAGCGACGCGGTGCATACGGACCCCGAGTACTGTCTCGCCGTGACCCGGCTTGAGTCAAGTGCCGGTCACTCTGGCACGGGCTTCGCGCTAACGCTGGGGGATGGCAACCGACTGGTCTGCGATGCCATCGCCCTGCTGGCGAAGCCCTTGCAAGACAGGCCAATTGAAGATCTGATGGCGGAGTTTGGTCAGGTTGCGCGCAAAATGGCGAACGATCCAATGTTGCGCTGGCTTGGACCCCACAAAGGCGTCGTGCATCTCGCGCTCGCGTCGATCACGAATGCGTGCTTTGATCTCTGGGCGAAAAGCCGCGGTGTCCCCCTGTGGAAGCTCCTGCTGGACCTGTCGCCAGAGCAGGTGGTGCAACTGCTCGATCTCAGCTATCTCGAAGAGGTTCTCGAGGAGCGCGAAGTAATCGCGCTGTTGCGCGAGCAGGCTGCGACGCGCGGCGAGCGCGAGACCGTTCTGAAGCAAGGATATCCGGGCTATGACACCTCCGTGGGCTGGATGGCCTACGACGATGCCAAGGTGCGCGAACTCACCGAGCGCGCCATCGGCAAAGGGTTCACAGCATTCAAGCTGAAGATTGGGTCGAGCGATCGCGCGCGCGACCTGCGCCGCACCGCCATGTTGCGCGCATGCATCGGCGACCGGGGCACGATGATGCTCGATGCTAACCAGCAATGGACCATGCCAGTCGCACGCGCCATGTGCGGCGAACTGGCAAAGCTGAATCCGCTGTGGATCGAAGAGCCAACGCATCCGGATGACTTGATCGGGCATGCCGATCTGGCACGCGAGATTGCTCCTGTCAAGATAGCCACCGGAGAACACCTTCCGAATCGGGTCGTCTTCAAGAACTTCATTCGGGCCGGAGCCATGCACTTTGTGCAGGCTGATTGTACGCGGCTCGCCGGAGTGAGTGAGTTCCTAACGGTGAGCCTACTTGCGAGAAAAGCCGGGCTGCCCGTGGTGCCGCACGTGGGAGATATGGGGCAGATCCATCAGCATTTGGTGCTCTTCAATCACATCGCGATGGGACACGAGGCTCTCTTTCTGGAACATATTCCCCACCTGCAGCAGCACTTCGTGTTCCCGGCGCTGGTGGAAGGCGGATCCTATCGCACCCCGCAGGAACCTGGCGCGTCCACCGAATTGAAGCCATGGAGTCCGCGAGGTCGCAGTGACGGGAGAAACGCTTGAAGGCCTAGGGCTTACATTGCTCGCCGGCGCGATGTCGGGCAATTGCATGCTGCCCTTTAAATTTGCGAGGCGATGGCGGTTCGAGAATATATGGCTCATCTTCAGCATCGTCTCTCTGGTCATACTGCCATGGGCACTTGCATTGGCGTCGGTGCGGGGGCTGCCGGAGATCTACCGCTCTCTGCCGCTCACTGCGTTTGCCGCTCCGCTGCTGTGGGGCGCTGGGTGGGGCGTCGCGCAGATCCTCTTCGGCATCTCCGTTCGCCGGCTCGGACTGGGGCTGGGATACGCCATTATCGTGGGTCTGGGCGCGGTGCTGGGCACCATTGTGCCTCTGTTCCTAGGACGACGCAGTTTGCCCGGTGTTATGGCGCTTTCCGAGATTTTGGCCGGAGTCACCATGATGATCCTGGGGGTTGCGTTAACCGCATGGGGAGGGAAGCTGCGGGACTGCGCACTGCAGACACAGACCATCTCCGAACTGCCGCGGCGAGGCTATGTCACCTCCATTCTGCTGGCGATCTTGTGCGGCCTGATGGCCCCAATGCTGAATTATGCCTTTGCCTTCGGGCAGGCCCTCGCCGCGCAGGCCGTCCGCTGGGGAAATGCACCCATTGCAGCAGCCTATGCCATATGGCCGATCGCGTTATTCGGCGGTTTCGTTCCCAATCTCCTCTATAGCCTGTACCTGCTGCGGCGAGAGAAGACATGGTCGGTTTTTCGCGAGACGCACACGGATGCAGTGTGGCCAACATTGATGGCTCTGCTGTGGATGGGGGCCTTTGCCCTCTATGGTATGAGTTCCGTCCTGCTCGGCTCCTTGGGAACTTCGGTGGGCTGGGGCCTGTTTCAGATCTTCATGATTATGACGGCCACGCTGTCGGGACTGCTGACGCATGAATGGAGCGGCGCACCACGACGATCCCTGGTCTTGCTGGCTGCTGGTCTCTGCCTACTTTTTGGCGCCACCTGCCTGCTTTCGATCGGCAGCTCCTGAGGGACCCTGATTGGCGATCCGCATTTCAAGAGCGAGCGCTCAAAGCCTAGCTCGGAATACGGCGAGAGGGGCACCGTCCCGATACTCCAAAGTGCTCGGTCGGCAAGGCTTTTCATGCGATCAGTGAATTTCTTGGAAAGAAAAATGTTGACACTAACGCGTGCGAGAGCGTAGTTTCGCTCAGTTTGATATGTGAAACAAGTTGTTCGCTTGTAATTTTATTGTGCACGGTCCGTGCGACCAGAGATTCAACTGCATGGAGTGCGTAACCAACGGACGGAAGCTCGCGTCCAAAGCAACTCTGGGATCCCTGTAAGCGAATTTATCTCCTAGAATGGAAGGCCTCGAAATGCGTAAGCTTATCCAAAACCTGACAGCAATGCGGTCCGCGTGGCTGGCCTGTCTTAGCCTCTTACTGTTTGTGAGTGTGGCGTCCGCACAGGTCGATCAAGGCGCCGTGACGGGAACGGTCACCGACAATACAGGAGCGGTGGTTCCGGGCGCGGTCGTTACCCTCACCGATACCGAAACCGGCCTGGAACTGAAGCGCTCGACCAATGAGAGCGGCTTCTATATCTTCACGCCGGTCAAGATCGACGATTACAAGATCAGCGTCACGGCGCCGGGCTTCCAAACGACGACACGCGAAAACGTCCATGTCGACGCCGAGCAACGCGTGTACGTACCGCTCGGGCTCCAGTTGGGAGAAGTGTCGCAGACGGTCACAGTGTCGAGTGCGGTGCCGTTGCTGGAGACTGAGACGAGCGGTGTGGGGCAGGTGATCAGTACGGAGACGATCAACAACACCCCGCTGAATGGACGTAACTGGGTGTACATTGCGCAATTGACCGCAGGTGTGGCGCCGCCGTTTGGAAATACGCGCGGCAGCGGTACCGGCGATTTTGTGGCCAATGGCCAGCGCGCTGAGCAGAATAACTTCATTCTTGACGGTGTCGATAACAATACAAACCTAGTCGACTTTCTCAATGGGTCCAGTTTCTTGGTGCGGCCGCCGCCCGACGCCCTGTCGGAGTTCAGCCTTCAGACCAGCAATTTCAGCGCGGAGTTCGGGCACTCAGCCGGTGGTGTAATGAGTGCCAGCATCAAGTCCGGTACGAATCAGATTCATGGCGATCTATGGGAGTACATACGCAACACCAACCTCGATGCGCAGAACTGGAACGCCCAAACGGTTCCGCCGTACCACCAGAATCAATTTGGAGCGACGCTCGGTCTCCCGATCCTGAAGAATCATGTCTTCTACTTCGGAGATCTGGAGGCGAACCGTATCTCCATCGGAAATACGAATGTGTTGACGGTGCCCACCTCACTGATGCGGCAGGGCAATTTCTCAGAGTTACTGAATACGACTCTCACGAATCAGTCACAGCCAACTCAACTCTACCAACCGAACTCGGCGAATGTGAATCAACCGCTCACCTGCAACGGAGTAAACAACACCTTCTGCCCGGGGCAGATTGACAGTGTCGCGCAGCACATCCTGAGTCTGTATCCGCTGCCGAATGCAAATAACGGCAAAACCTACCAGAATCTGATCGAGAACGTGTCGAAGAAAGACGACACCTTTCAATGGGACCAGCGTTTGGACTGGAACGTCAGTCCGAAGGATCAGGCATATGCTCGTTATAGCTATACCCACGAGGTGATCGTGAATGCGTTGCCGCTGGGACCGGTATTGGATGGCAGTGGGTACGGGGGTGAGCGCGACACGAACCTTGCAGAGAACTTCATGCTGAGTGAGTCGCACATCTTTGCTCCCACTCTGACGAATGAGTTTCGTTTCGGCTACAACTGGGGAGTTTCCAAATTCCAGCAGCCGAATGCCAATAACCCGGGCATTGCAGCGTCTCTCGGACTCGGTGCCCCCTCTCTTGGGCCGGGGCAGTACGGCCTACCGCTCGGCTATTTCAACGGAACCATTCAGCAGTGGGGCTCGGTAGGGACGAACAACGAGACGCAGAACGTCTATCAGATCCTGGACAACGTGACGAAGATCAAGGGCAATCATTCGCTGAAGGCGGGCGTCTCGTTCCAGGCGGTTCGTTTCGGCTATCTTTATGCCCCGGCCTCACTTGGCCAGTACTATTACACGACTGGCCAGTTCACAGGCCTTCCCGGCGTGAGCTTTACGGGTAGCGGAATAGCGGACTTTCTCGCGAACCAATCGAACTATGCGGACATCGCCAATGCTCCGAACATCAACGATGCGCAATGGTACGACGCCGGTTACTTGCAGGACGACTGGAGAGTGACGTCCAAGCTGACGCTCAATCTCGGCGTCCGCTACGACTACTACCAACCTTACAAAGAGAATGCCGATCAGCAGGCAAATTTCGTGGTCACCGGACCTCTCGGTATTGGCACCGGTTCGGGTATCTATGAGTTGCCGAAGGGCGCTCAGAGCGTTAATCTGGGGCAGGCGTTCCTGGGCGTTCTGGCGAAGGACAACGTGGCCGTGCAATACAGCGGTAACGACCGGCTAGCGAATCCGCAAAAGACAAATTTTGCGCCTCGCGTAGGCTTCGCCTACCAGGCACAGCCAAGCACCGTCATACGTGCCGGTTTTGGTATCTTTTATGGCGGTCTGATGGCGCAGGGCAACACAAACCTCGGTGCCAACTTCCCATTCTCCAATTCGGCGAACTTCTATGCACCTACCTGCTCCACGAATAATTGCCCTTCGGTCGCGGCGCAGGGAATTGACCTGGAGAATGGTCTGGCCCCGCAGGTTGCCGCCGGCTTCCAGAATTTTGTCTCCTATCCGAGCATCCACGCAACGGATGTCAATATCAAGACTCCCTACACAATGAACTACAGTCTTGCGGTTCAGCAGCAGGTTTCGAGTAGCTTGGCCGCAACGATGAGCTATGTGGGTAATGTTTCACGGCACCTCTCGCTGTACAATTCGGCCAATACCGTCCCCGGGTTATTCGCTCCGGGTACGAACACGCAGAATTATCAGCCCTTTCCTGACCTAGGGGGAATCGGCTCAATCAGCTATGCAGGTGTGAGCACCTATAACTCGTTGCAGACGAAGCTAGAGAAGCGGGCCTCCCACGGGCTATCTTTCCTGGCAACGTACACCTGGTCGCATGCCTTGGATGATGCCAGCGACGGGGGCGGCAACTTCACCGCAATCGGGGATCGCAATCAAGCTTTGATCCCGTTCATCGATGAATACACAAACTCCGTGTACGACATCCGACAGCGCTTCACGTTCAATGGCAATTATGAGTTCCCATTCGGAAAAGGAAAGGCGTTTCTCAATCATTCGCGCTGGGCAGACGAGACAGTCGGCGGCTGGTCGTCGAGCTTGACCTTTGCCGCGCAGACCGGAACCCCGTTCACTGTCAACAACAACAACAGCACGGCTGCCGGAGGAACCGCGCGTGCAATCATGGTTCGCAACCCATTTGCACCTGGTGGAGGTCCCGATGCTTCCAACCCCGGCACGACCTGCGCAACCGAGACGAGGACCAAAGAGCACTGGTATAACCCTTGCGCCTTTGCCAATCCGCTCCCCGGAAGCCTCATTCCTGCAGGCACGGCCGTTACAGGGGAGGCAAATGCAATCGCGTTCCTGGGCGGAAGGTCGAACACTATCTATGGTCCCGGCTACTACGGCGTCAATATGTCCCTATTCAAGAACTTCCCTACATTCCGGGAGCAGTACCTGCAGTTCCGTGCGGACGCCTTCAACCTACTGAATCATCCAACCTGGGCCAATCCGTCTGACTACACTGACAACAGTAGCGGCGGCTTTATCAGTGGCCCGAAAACCTTTCAGAACAATACTCCCGACGCACGCTTCCTGCAGCTCTCTCTGAAGTATGCCTTCTAGCGAGACAAGTGGGGTAGATTGCCCAACAGCCCACAGGGCCAGCCAGTTCCATGGCTGGTCCTGTGGGCGTATCGATGTCGCACGATTCCACTCCAGGGTGTCTGTCTTGATCTCATCTCTTTGGCTCCGCATTGCAGCCGCGTCCGTGCTGGTGGTATCTTCTGGCGTTCCAGCCTTCGCAGCCCGGCCCGCGTCTTCCGCTCCAGAGGCAGATCGAAGGACGATCACTCTTCGAAGCGCTCTTGTCACAGTTCGATACGACCGCCGTGCCGGAACGATGGATGTGCTTTGGAGCGATGGCCATAAGCTGCTTGGCATCGCCAGCGCGGCGCAGCTCCAGGATGGCCAAACGATCTCCACCTCCGGATACACCACGCACGAGTTGGTGCCGGTGAACGAAGGGACAGCAGGCGAACAAGAGTACAGCATTCGCAGCACGAAGCCCGGTATGCCTGAGCTGGTGCAGCATATCCGCCTTTATGAGGGGAAACCTTGGATCAGCATCGAGGCAGAGCTTGGCCCGGACGCATCGGCGATCGGCACGCGGCACTTCGACACCGTAGTGCTAAAGGGGAGTGACGCCGTCCAACTCGGAACGGCAACAGCGCTTCGGGTGCTTCACGTGCCCTTCGACAACGATATGTGGTTCCGCTACAACAGCGTTGCCGTGAGCGACATGAAGAACGGCCAGAGCTACTCAAGCGAAGAGGTTACGGCGATCTATGACAACGCCAGCCGCCAGGGCATCGTGCTCGGATCCATTGCGCACGACGTCTGGAAGACAGCCATCGATGTCCAAGCCGACGGCCGCCGCCTGACCGCTCTCGATGTCTACGGAGGTATTGCCTCGCCGACTGGCGTGCGAACAGACACGCACGACACGTTTCCGCATGGTCTGGTGCGTGGCACGAAAGTTACTTCGCCCCGCGTCTTTATCGGCTCGTTCGCTGACTGGCGCGATGGCCTTGAAGCCTATGGCAAGGCGAACGCCGAGGTGCATCCGGCGCTTGCTTGGCCCGCAGGTGCGCCCATGGGCTGGAATAGCTGGGCCGCCTATGCGGAGCACATCAACTACCATCGTTATCTAGGTGCTGCGGAGTTCGTGCGTGACACGCTGGTGCCCCAGGGCTTCGGCCGCGACGGTGTCGTCTATATCAATCTCGATGCCTTCTGGTCCGCGCTCGATGCGGTGCAGCTTGCCAGCGCGGTCGCGGATATCAAGGCCATGCGCGGAGCCAACGGCGTTCACTTCCTGCCCGGCATCTACTGGACCCCGTTCGCGTATTGGTCTGACGACCTCGATGCGTATGTCGAGGGTACGGGAATGAAGTATCGCTATCGCGACATCCTGTTGAAAGCACCCGACGGATCGTTCCTGCCCAAGGTGGATGGCGGGCGACCGATCGACCCTTCGCACCCAGGCGCGAAGGCGCGGACAGCGTATTTTATCCGGCAGTTTAAGCAGCTCGGCTTTATCTATCTGAAGCTGGATTTTCTCTCGCACGGCGCACTCGAAGGTGCGCACTTTGATCCGGCGATCCAGACCGGCATTCAGGCGTACAACCTCGGTATGAAGCAGATCGTGGATGAGAACGCGAATCACATGTTCCTCAGCCTTTCCATCGCTCCGCTCTTTCCTTCGGGCTATGGCCACGCGCGCCGCCTGTCGTGCGACACCAAGGGGCACATCGGTGGCGGCGACCAGTCCACGGAGTACATGCTCAACTCGCTCACCTATGGATGGTGGACCGACAAGAACCTCTACCTCGCGGACCCCGACCACGTCGTGCTCGGCGAAAAGGCCGACCAGGGTGCGCGCGGTATCGTGGAAGGTCAAAGCCGGTTTCTCTCCGCGGTGATCAGCGGAGGCATGATCCTCGATAGCAGCCGCATCGCGGATGATCCGCAGGGACAGGCGTTTGCAAAGGCTGTTTACAGCAATCCCAGGCTGTTCGCGATCGCTTCGGAGGGGAAGGTCTTCCGGCCGCTCGAAGGCGATACCGGCAATCAAGCAGCGACAGTATTTCTGCGGGCATCCGAGCACGGCTTCTATCTGGCCGCCTTTAACTACGACGACAAGCAACCGCAGACGGTTCATGTTCCTCTGCAGCGTATCGCGCCCGAGCTAACCCACGGCACCGTCTCGGTGGAGGATGTTGCTTCCGGGACAAAACTTGCGCCGGCGCAAGGAGAGGTTGTGATTGAGTTGCAACCGGCGGAGTCGAAGCTCATTGAGATATGGCGCCAGCCATAGGGCAAACATGCCCGGAATGACTTGGCAGCTTCAATCGTTGAACGGCAGCGGCTCTCCACCACGTTCGCTGGAGCGATAAAGCGCTTCTACTAACGCCATGGTCTGGAAGCCGTCATCGAAGTGGGTTGGGAGAGTCGCGGCGGAGCCTTCCGCGTAGGCCTGCAGCGCGCCCATGGTCCCCATGAAAGCATCGGGGAGGTTGTTCCCGCTGACCGGCAGCGATTGCCAATGGGATTCTTGTCTGCCGTACTCCGCGTACTCGGCGGTATCGGGCACGCCCTTCGGATAGTCGAGGTTCAGTCCCATATGGATGCGGGCCGCTCCCTGCATGCCCTCCCACTGGACAAAACTGTGCTGGTGCTCGGGGCCGAAACGATGGTGATGATTGCTCGCCACGAAAACGCGCTTGCTGTCGCCATAGTCGAGAATTGCGACCGTCTTCGTCGCGGCCAGATTCGCGGTGTTCGGGTGTTTCACCGTCTTCGCATAAACGCTCTGCGGATTACCGAGCCAAGAACGGATCAAATCGAAGTAGTGAATACTGTGGTAGAGAATCTCAAGGCGCGGGGCCGTTGCCAGGAAGGTCCATAGATGCCATGGGGTGTAGGTTGTGGTCTGGACCTGAAGATCATGGATCTCTCCCAGCAGGCCGGCACCCGCGAGCGCAACTACGGCGAGGTTGTTTGGCGAGTAACGCAGTGAGAAGTTGACGGACGCGATCAATCCCTTGCTGCGGCACAGATCGCGGATGGCGCGTGCCTCATCGAGCGTCTCTCCCATGGGCTTCTGCATCAGCACGGCCGCGCCGTCGGGAAGCTGCGGAAGGATGCACATGAGCTGCGACGCGGGAACTGCGACATCATAGACGACATCCGGAGGCGCGAAGCGAATCGTATCGGCGAGGCTAGCGAATGTATGGGCAATGCCATGCTCGGCGGCCAGGGTTTTCGCTCTCTCGGCGTTCGCATCCATTAGCCCCAACACCGGAAAGCCGGCTTTCTCGTATGCGGGCAGATGTGCCGAACGCACGATGCCCCCTGCTCCAATGATCAGGATCGGTCGCGGCTGTTTAGGCCTGGGCAGCAGGGTTGCGCCTGTCGCACTGAGAGCTTTTTGTAAATCAAGATCATTCATTGGGAGTCTCCAGCCGCTCACCAGCCTGGCGGGCAAAGGCAGCGACGACAAGGTAGCCGACAGCCGGCAGCAGATAGGCCATCGCGGTTCCGTGGGAATGTTCGGCGATCAGGCCCATCAGCGGTGTCAGCACGGCACCGCCGAGTACAGCCATCACCAGGAAGGATGCTGCGATATTGGTCTGCGCACCCAGACCGCGAAGGCCGATGGCAAAGATCGTGGGGTACATAATCGACATGAAGAAGCTGGTAGCCAGAATAGCGAAGAGACCAGCCCACCCGGGAGCAAAGATGCCGATGCCGAGCAGCGCCACATTGACCAAGGCGTATACGGCCATAAGTCGACTGGCAGATAGCCATCGCATTACATATGCAGAGCTGAACCGTCCCACGCCAAAGGCGACAAGCGTGCCGGTGAGCAGCAATCCCGCCAGGCGTTCGGAGACGTGCGCATACTCTTGCGCGTAGGGGATGAAGTAACTCCAGGTCCCGACCTGTGCGCCGACGTACAGGAACTGTGCGAGCACCGCATACCGCAGCGAACGATTGCGCAGTAAGGTGGTCCACGACGCAGCGTTCTGTGGCGCATCGGGCCCAGTATCTTGGTCGGTGCGGATATAGGCGGGAAAGCGCGTTGTCGCGATCAGTCCCGCCCAGATCGCGGCGATCGCAGCCAGGGCAAGGTAGGGGATTACCACCCGCAACGTCTCTTGATGCAGATAGGCGGCATATGTTCCAGCGTGTTGCTGGGCGTAGATCTGCGCTGGCGTAAGCTCGACGCCAGAGAAGATGAAGCGTGTGCCGATCAGCACCCCGCCGATGGCGCCAAAGGGATTAAAGGCCTGTGAAAGATTGAGACGGCGTTCCGCAGTGGCCGCCGGACCAAGCTGGGCAATGAACGGATTGGCCGAAGTCTCGAGAAAAGCGAGGCCGCTGGCGACGATGAACAGGGAGGTAAGAAAGAACGCGTAGCTTCCGGTGATGGCAGCGGGCCAGAACAGGAAGCATCCGAGCGCAAAGCAGACCAATCCGGCTAACATGCCTGCCTTGTATCCGCGCTGTTTGATCAGGATGCCGGCCGGTATCGCAAGGAGGAAATAGCCAAGATAGAAAGCGGATTGCACCAGTCCGGCTTGAAAACGATTGATTGCAAAGGACTTCATGAACTGACGGATTAGGACGTCGTTCAGGTTGTTGGGCAGACCCCACAGAAAGAAGAGTCCGGTGACCAGAACGAATGGCCGCAGGACGCCGCTCGGCAGCAGCGGCACTTCGGGGCGGGTGGCGTCACTGGGAGTAGGGGCCACCATCATCATGCGGGTGCTCCGGAGGAGGTATTGCGGTGTTGAGCCATGCCGTCTCGAGCCGTGGATCGCTGTAGCTGATAAATTCGTGTGGCAGTTTCGCCGAGAATTGCCGCACGTTCCACCACGGAGAGGGATGCCGTCCAGTCCTCAACCAGCGCCCACCACTGTGTGTAACTGCAACCCACCGTGCACACCGGCCAATCGGTCCCTACCATCAGGCGATCCGGGCCAAAGCACTCAAGCGCGATATCGAAGTAGGGACGTAACTGCATCGGCGTCCAGGCGGCAGGATCAGCCTCGGTTACAAGACCGGAGACCTTACAGCAGAGATTCGGCCGCCGTGCAAGTTCGCGAACGTGCTTGCTCCAGCTTTCGATCTCCCCCCGAGCGATGGCAGGCTTACCCAGATGGTCGAGCACGAACATCTGCTGGGGGAAGAGATCGACGAAGGGGAGAGCAAGAGAGAGGTGGTGCGCGTAGAGCAGGAGGTCGTACACCAACCCGGCACCCTGCAGGTACCGCATGCCGCGTTGGAACTCCGGCCGAGCCAGAATCTCCGGCTCTCCCTGCACAATGTGACGCAGTCCTTTCAGCAGCGGTTCCTGCCGCAAGCGCTCCAACGTGGCTGGGAAGTCGCCTGCCGCGATCGGTGCCCATCCAACTACGCCCAGGATGGGGGAGCTACGGGCAAGTTCGAGCAGCCAGTATGTCTCTTCCATCGACTGCCGCGCCTGGACGGCAATCACGCCCTCGACTGTCGCATCCGCGCACAGAGCCGCAAGCTCCTGCGGCGCAAAGTCGCGTCGCAGAGCGGCCATGCTCTCCGGAATCCACCCGAACTCATCGGGGGCGTAATGCCACAGATGGAGATGGCTGTCGATACGCATGGTTTTCCCTCATGAAGACCATAAACGCACGCATGTTCGTTCGTCACGCGCGCGGGAGTAGTTTCCGATCCGAGGAAGCATATCATTCGCTTGCGAAAATATGTTTCCATATATGATCTTGCGCGGCCTATGGGTAAATCGGTATAACGGGACGGACCATATCTTGGTCGAAAGCAGTATCGCGTTCTGCATGTGAGCAGCCCGCCGAAATGGAGATCCAATGAAGCTGATTACCTTCGACCGCGGCGACAGTGTACCGCGACCCGGTCTGCTTGAATCCGACAGCGTATACGACCTCAGCGGAAGGGGCGTGCGCAGCATATTGGACGTGATCGAGGGCGGTCCACCAGCGTTGGAGGCTGTGGCTGCCATGCGCGAGAAGGGGCAGCCCTACGCGTTCGAGACGGTTCGCCTACATGCTCCGATTCCACGGCCGCCGCGCGTCTTTGGCATCGGCTTGAACTATGAAGAGCATGCTGCGGAATCGAAGATGAAGGTGCAGGAGGTTCCGACGGTGTTCATGAAGCTATCGTCTGTGGTGGGGCCGGGCGCGGAGGTCATCCTGCCGAAGAACGCGTCGCAGAACGATTATGAGGCTGAACTTGGTGTGGTGATCGCCAAAGCAGGTTATCGGATCTCCGCGGAAGATTGGGAATCACACGTCTTTGGCTACACCATTGTGAACGATGTGAGTGCCCGCGACGTCCAGCTAGCAACCTCCCAGTGGACTATGGGCAAGAGCTTTCCCACATTTACCCCATTGGGCCCGGCGGTGGTGACGAAGGATGAGATCCCGGACCCGCATGTGTTGGATATCCGGCTTGCCATTGACGGTGAGGTGCTGCAGGATTCGAACACCCGTCACCTTATCTTCCGAATCCCGCAGCTGATCGAATACATTTCGTCGATTACGCCGCTGGAGGCGGGAGACATTATCAGCACCGGAACGCCGCCGGGTGTCGGGCTTGGCCGGACGCCGCAACGATGGTTGCGTCCCGAGGAAGAGATGGTCATCACTATCCAAGGACTCGGTGAACTGCGGAATCGCACCCGCGCAGAGGTCTAAGGCGCACAACAAGTGTCGGTCTGCGGATCGGATTCTGGAACGAAGTATTAGCTAAGAAATCACGGAGTGCGCAATGACAACGCAAGCATTCGGACTGAACGGAAAAGTAGCGCTCGTCACGGGCGGGGCGAGCGGCATTGGCGCAGCCACCTGCCGTGAGCTGGATCGCGCGGGCGCAAGTGTCATCGTCGCCGATGTGAATCTGGAAGCGGCACAGGCGCTCGCACGAGAACTGCAGGGTGCTACTGCAGTGGGCATGGATGTGACCGATGCACTCTCGGTGCAGGAGGTAGCCCGTGGCTTGCAGAGGCTCGACATCCTGGTGAACAACGCTGGGATCGGTCATGTCGGCTCTATCGCCGATGTCAGCTATGAGGACTTCGATCGGCTGATGAAGGTCAATGTTTACTCCATCTTTGTGGTCACGCAGGGACTGCTTCCGCTTCTCCTCCAAGCACACGGAAGCATCGTGAACATCGGATCGGTGGCCGGGCTGGTGGGTATTAAGCAACGTTTTGCCTACTGCACCAGCAAGGGGGCGGTGCTGGCAATGACGCGGCAGCTTGCGGTCGACTATCCGAAGGAATTGCGCGTGAATGCCATCGCTCCCGGCACGGTACAAACGCCATTTGTCGAAGGTTATCTGGAAAAGTATCATGCCCACGAGAAGGACAAGGTCCGCGAACAACTCGTGGCCCGGCAGCCGATTGGCCGTCTGGGAACGCCGGAAGATGTCGCCTCCCTGGTGCGTTATCTCTGTTCCGATGAAGCGAGCTTTGTGAACGGTACTGTCGTCTCGATCGACGGCGGATGGACGGCCGCATGAGCACAGGCGACCTCCGCATCACGCGCGTCCGCACGATTGACCTCCGCTTCCCGACCTCTAAGCAAAGCATCGGCTCGGACGCGGTGAATACCGCCCCCGATTACTCCGCCGCATACTGCATTCTGGAGACGAATGGCGGCGTTGAGGGGCATGGACTCACCTTTACGCTCGGCCGGGGCACGGAGCTATGTGTTTCAGCTATCGACTATCTCGCCCGGTTCGTTGTTGGCCGCACACTCGACGAGATCACACAGAACATGGCGGCATTTTCCCGCTCGTTGACTGAGGACAGCCAGTTCCGCTGGCTGGGGCCGGAGAAGGGCGTGATTCACATGGCCGCGGGGGCGCTGATCAACGCTGTGTGGGATCTCTACGCGAAGGCGGAAGGCAAGCCGCTGTGGCTGCTGTTGGTGGGGATGTCGCCGGAGCAGATTGTAACCACGATGGACTTCCGTTACATTGACGACGCACTGTCACCCTCTGAGGCGCTGCAGATTCTTCAGAGCCGCAAGGAAGGTCAGGCCAACCGAATCGAGCAGCTGCGAGCGGAAGGCTATCCAGCCTACACCACATCGGTGGGTTGGTTCGGCTTCAGCGATGAGAAGATCCGCGGGTTATGCAAAGCGGCACTTGCCGAAGGCTGGACGCACTTTAAGTTGAAGGTCGGCGGCAGCCTGCAGGACGATCTACGGCGCGGCCGTCTCGTGCGGGCTGAGATAGGCTGGGAGAACCGATTGATGGTTGATGCGAACCAGAAGTGGGGCGTCGACGAGGCGATCGAGCGTACCCGTTCTCTGGCGGAACTCCAACCATGGTGGATGGAGGAACCGACCAACCCGGACGATGTGCTTGGTCACGCGCGCATCCGTCGCGAGGTCAAGCCCGTTCGCATCGCGACGGGCGAGCATTGCCACAGCAAGGTGATGTTCAAACAGTTCCTGCAGGCAGAGGCCGTCGATGTCTGCCAGATCGATAGCTGCCGTGTGGCCGGCGTGAACGAAAACCTCGCAATTATTCTGATGGCGGCCAAGTTTGGCGTGCCGGTGTGTCCGCATGCGGGCGGGGTGGGTTTATGCGAGTATGTGCAACATCTTTCGGCATTCGATTTTCTCTACGGGTCCGGCACCATGCAGGATCGTGTTATAGAATTCGTCGATCACCTCCACGAGCATTTCCTCACTCCCGTGGATATACGGCGTGGCCGCTACTTTCTGCCGGAGGCACCGGGGTACAGTATAGAGATCAAACCCGAGTCACTGGAGACGTATGCTTTTCCAAACGGAAGTTACTGGCGGGGCGAGGTAGATCGCTAGTCCCCAGAGGGAGAACGAAAGAACATGCCTGTGCGTGTTACATTCTCCGCGAAGGATCACGATCTGAGCGCCGATGCAGCTTGATATCTCATTTTACCTGTTATTCTTCTGGTCAGGTCCTCCGATATGCCACTGAAAAAGACAGTCAGGACGTCTCTGCAGGCGAAGAAGCGTGCGTATGCCACTCCGGCGCTCGAAAAGGGACTGGATGTGATTGAACTGCTTGCGCATCAACCAGGCGGCTTGACCAAGAGCGAGATCTCGCGCCAACTGAACCGCACCGTCTCCGAAATATTTCGTATGCTGCTCTGTCTGGAGCGACGCGGCTACATCGCGCAGCTAGATGGCGAACGCTACGCGCTCACGCTCAAACTCTTCCAGCTGGTGCAGGAGCATCCTCCTACCGAGCGCCTAATCACGGAGGCGCTTCCTGTCATGCATCGAGTCACGCACGAGATCCAGCAGTCGTGCCACATGGGCATCATCGAAGCCGCACAGGTAATTATCCTGGCGCAGGTAAACGCTCCTACGTCTGTAGGCTTCTACGTGAAGGTGGGTTCCACGGTGGACCTGATGGGGGCCACCTCCGGTCACGTAATCCTTGCTCATCAAGATGAAGAGCATCTTGACCGCACTCTTGAAGAGTGGAAGCGTTTGACCGGTCAGGAAGTTCCGGCGGATCTGGAAAAGCATCTCGCGCGGGTTCGCCGACAAGGCTACGACATGCGGCCGAGTTATAAAGTCCGGGGGGTAATAAACATTAGTTATCCTCTGTTTGATGAACGAGGATTCGCCATCGGAGCTCTCACCGTGCCCTACATCGAACACTATAAGGCGAGTGCTACCGCCAAAGAGGTCTGCCAGATTCTGGATAAGGCTACCCGGGACATCTCCCAGGGGATTGGCGGCCGTCCGCCGAAGAAGTAGAGGTACCGGCGCTGCTTCGGCGGACGGCCGCCAATGCTCATCGGAGAAGATATCTCTGCAGCCGGTCAGGCGAAACGCATCGCTACTTGTGGAGCGCCGCGCGGATCGTTGCTGCTGCCTGATCGCCCATGAGGTTGGCCCCTGTCGGACCAAAGTGCACTGTGTCTTCGTACAGGTCCAGGTGCTGCATCATCAGCGTGTGCTGATCATCTACCGGGATTCCCGCGGCCCGAACGAAGTCGAGAGCAATCCGGTTGCGTTCATTGACACGAGGATTCGTCGCTCCATTGAATGCGTTCGGTTTGACGGGAGTGATCGTGGCCCACACGAGCGCACCGTCTTTTCCAGCAAGCGTCCGAGCGCGCCGCAGCAACTCGGGGAACGCGGCCTTGTACTGGGTTTCCGTGTAACTCCACCCGTGCATGCCGTTGTTGAAGTGCACTACGCGAAAGGGCACGTTCTCCATTGCCTTGAACTCGGCGATCTGGTGCGGGAGGCGCGGGTCACCTACAGATGTGGAGATCGCCATCAGGTAGACGTTGGCAACGCCGGAGAGGTCTTTGGTGACCTCCGGGAAGTAGTTACGCGAAATAGAGTCGCCCAGAAGCAGCACGTTCGGTAGCGTTGCATCCGGGTGCGGAGGTCGCACCTCCCAGGTCCATTCGATCTCCTCGGGAACCGAGACAGGCTTCACCGCCAGGGATGGTTTGATGCCCAGGACAAGCGCAACGATCACGAGCATGCCGCGGAGAAACTGTCGGCGCCCGTAGTTCGTGCCCAGCTTACCAATGCGCAGGTAGATAAATCTTTCCATAATTGATCTCTCTAATCCAGTCGGGCGTCTCGTACACGGTATTGATGTTGTGCGAGGCTCCGAAATTTGTGATTTCTGTCAACGAGGGCGAGGTGTCTAGAATGGGCCGAAAAATCGCTACTTTTAGTGATTTGCATTAGGCGACGCGCTCGTCCGGGTCAGCGTAAACGCCGCCGCTTGAAAATCGCCGCGCAGTTCGACATCAACTCCGTGATGCATCCAGTAGGAGCCGCTCGCCTGTGCTGGCGTATCCTTGGCGAGCTCCCCGGCGAATCTATCTGCGCGGTAGATTGCACTCTCGTCCAGGCCGCGCAGAAAGATTCGCGGGAAGGGATAGAGCTCGCGGCTGGAGTGCAGAAATGCGAAGGCAACCGCCTGATTGCCGTCACGTGAGACTGTCTCTGTGACGCTCTGCTCGCTATCGTGCTCAGGTGTTATCAATCGATAGAGCGCTCCTCGCTGAACAGTCTCGCGGATGGACTTATATGCTGCCACCATCTGCTTCGCCTTTTCGAAGTCTGCAGGGGACCACTTGTTCAAGTCGGCCCCGATACCTAGCGAGCCCTGCATCGAAGACAGAAAACGATACTCCAGCGAAAGCGAGCGTAGGTTCACCCAAGTGGGCGAGTCGGTGACCCACGCCATCATCACCCCGGGTGTATAGGCGTACGTGAATCCATTCTGAATCAGTAATCGATCGTAGGCATCGGTGTTGTCCGAAGGCCACACCTCGTCGGTGTACTGCATCACGCCCAAATCCACGCGGCTGCCCCCGCCGGAGCACGATTCAATCTCTACATTCGGATGCTTCTGCCGCAGTTCGGCAAGAATGGAATAGAAGTTGCGGACGAAATCGACATAGACATTCTTCTGCGCATCGGGTGCCACCGCTGGCCATCCCGGCTCCGACCAGTTGCGATTGTAATCCCACTTCAGGAAGGCAATATCATTTTCGCTTAGAAGCTTATCGAGAAACCCGAAAACATACGCGCGCACATCCGGCCGTGCGAGGTTCAGCACCAACTGGTTGCGAGCTTCGGTGCGTGGACGGCCCGCGAAATTCAGTACCCAATCGGGGTGCTTGCGATAGAGATCGCTATCAGGGTTTAACATCTCCGGTTCGACCCAGAGGCCGAAGTCCATATTCAGCGAGTGCACCTTACTGATCAGCGGTGTCAAGCCGTGCGGGAATTTCTGCGGATTCACATACCAGTCGCCCAAGCCGGCATGATCGGTCTTGCGCTGCCCGAACCAGCCGTCATCCATGACGAAGCGCTCTACGCCGATGCTTGCGGCCTTTTCGGCGAGGGCCATTTGACCCGCCTCGTCCACGTTGAACTCCGTCGCTTCCCAGGAGTTATAAAGCACCGGCCGTAACTTCGGGGTGGGGTGGTGCGGGAGCAGGGAATCGATCTCGAAGCGGTGCATCAGGCGTGACGCCCCGCCGATTCCATGATCCGAGTAACCGCCGTAGAAGGCCGGTGTGGTGAACGTGTCTCCTTGTTTGAGCAAGTAGCCAAAGTCGAACGCGTTTGGACCGCCAGTCACACGTATCTGCTGCAGCATATCTTGCTCGATCGCGATCTGCCACGACCCGCTCCAGCCTAACGCACCGAACCACACACTGCCCTCGTCCTGATCGCTAGTGCTGTTGTGATCGATGGCAAACCACGGATTGTTCTGGGCGCTGGTCGTGCCGCGACGGCTCTCGAGAACGGTCTTGCCGGGACGAATCGGTTGCTCCTGCACGTTCCATTCCGCGGCCCAGCGGCCTGTCAAATAGCGCAGGCGATAGTCTGTGTCTCGGGGCAGGTTCCATGTGGCCGCCGCGACCTGCTCGATGGTGAATGGCGCATCCGTACGGTTCTCGATACGGGCAGAGCGACGCAGGATACCAGTCTCCGCATCTGCCTGGTAGTCAAGCGTGACGTAGACCTCGCGTGAGATATCCTTCATCACGATAGAAAGCTTGTCTCCCTCGATGCTGTGCGAAACGTACTTCAGCACAAGGTCGCGATTTCCATCCGGAAACGTAATTTTCAGATCCGGCTCCACGAACAGGCCGCCGCCCCAGCCAACGAACTCCTGCGGCGTCGTGGTCACTGGGAGATCGAACGACGACGCGCCTGGCATCGCCTTGGCGGCGGCGAAGTGATCGCTTGCCGAAAGCCGCTTGCCCCAATAGAGCGTTTGCACTTGGCCATTCTCATTGACCCCGAGAACGTAAGTACTCTGTGCTGCATCGATACGGAAAACCTTTGTGGCGGCATCGAACTGGACTGGCGTAGGTGCGGATTGTGCGCGTGCGACAGCGACGCATAGGAGGGTGATCGTGCCGCAAAAAACGCCGAGAGTGGAAAGGAGCGAGGTCTTTTGACGTTCGTTCAATGCGAACTCCTACACATGGGCAGCTGCTGGTGCCGTTATGGTTTCATGGTGCAGAAAACTATCCGGATGCAGGCGCAGGGTCTGGCCAGCATGCAGTTGCACGGTGGTACGGCGGTCTCTGTATCGGACCGGTGTTGTGCCACCCAGCCTACTGGTGATGGAAGCTGCAAGCAGCTCGCCACCTCGCCATGCGATGTCGACGACATACCCACCGCGCGCACACAGTCCGCGAACCGAGCCCGTAGGCCACGCGCCAGGAAGCGCCGGAAGAAGCTCAATTTCGCTGGTCTGCGACTGAATCAACATCTCCGCAATGCCTGCGGTGCCGGCGGTATTGCCGTCGATCGCGAAGATATTCGATTCCGCGCCGGCGATGCCGCCGCTCGAATACGTGAGAAGATTGTCGTCTGCGGCTTTGGCGACTAGGCCGACAAGGTACTTGTGTGCGTCGTCGCCCTTCAGCAGTCGTGCATGATAGGCAACAAGATTGGCACGGCCCCACTCGCTCTGCTCCCAGTGCGGCGCAGTGATGCGGCGTTGAATCGTGACCTCGGCAGCACGCGCTAGCTCCGGAGTAGTGCGCGGCGAGATTTGCTGCTCTGGGTAGAGAGCAACGAGATGCGAGGTATGCCGATGGTTTGGTTCCGCATCCTCATAGTCCTCCAGCCATTCCTGCAACTGGCCATGGCTTCCGATCTGAAAGGGCGGCAATTTGACACGCGCCTCCTCCAGTTTCGAACGAAACGAGGCGTCGACGGAGAGCGTCTTGGAGGCCTCGATACACATGCTATAGAGCGCGTGTACGAATACGCGGTCGCAGGTGTTCCCCATTGACTCGGCAAGGTGGCTGCCGGTGGGAGCGATATACCAGTTCTCCGGCGAGTCGGAAGGCCCCGTCACAAGCCAGCCGCGCTTAGGCTCCGGCACCATGTAGGCGAGGAAGAACTCCGCTGCCTCCCGCAGCACAGGATAAGCACGGGCGCGCAAAAACTCAATATCGTCGGTGAAGGTGTAGTGATCCCACATCTGCAGCGAGATCCAGACTCCCGCTGTTACAAATATGCCCCAGCCGGGACTTCCTGCTGCCGTGAAGCCCCATGGATTGGTTACAGTATGCGCGACCCATCCTGGCGCTCCATACATCTGTTTCGCCGTGGACCGGCCCGCGGTGCGCAACTGTTCGATAAGACCGAAGAGCGGCGTCTGACACTCAGAGAGGTTGCAAACCTCCATAGGCCAATAGTTTTGTTGCGTGTTGATGTCGAGATGAAAGTCGTCGGTCCAGCCCATGCTGCTGGCCAGGCCGTCGTTCCAAATCCCTTGGAGCGCCAGCGGCAGCGGCGAGTCCGCACGAGAACCGGCGATGCCGAGATAGCGGCCATATTGAAAGAAAAGTGCGAGCAACTCGGGATCGTCAGCGCCATTCTCCAGCGCTTTGCGTCGGACGTCGGTTGGTTGCTGGCGCGCCGGAGGCGGGCTTGCGCCCAGATTGACGGTCATGCGTCGGTACATCGCCTGATGATCCGCAATGTGTGCCCGTCGGAGTTCCGTAAAACTTCTGTTCGATGCGTGTTGCAACGCCTGCTTGCAGAGTGCCTCGGGCACCCCATCGTGATAAGTGGTTCCGATCGCAAGCAATACGGTAGCCGCGGTGGCCCCGTCTACCTCAAGGGCATGGTCTGAAGAAGATATTCGGCCGCCGTCGGTGAGGACCTGCGCGCGGATCTGCAGCGCTACGCCATCGTGGCCGCTGCTGTGCTGGTGCTCATAGCAGTGGCCTTCCAGCACCAACGTGGCGTCGGCTGGTGGGTTGATCGTACACGGCAGACTGGTCGGGCCGAAGCTCAGGCGAAAGCTAATCCTGCCTGGCTGGCTGCAGGTAAAGTGTATGGCAAGTATGCCATCCACATGTGTCGCGAGGAACTCACGTGTGAAGAGAACGCCGCCGCTGCGAAAGCTGACGCGTGCGATGGCGCTGTCCAAGTTTAGCGAGCGGCGATACTCCGTAGCTTCTTCCATGTGACTGAAAGCAAACTGCAATTCGGGAAGTGGCAGATTGGTGCCAAAGTTCTTGGCATGACCCGGAAGACACTTCTTGCAGAGCGCTTGGGCCTCATCGTACTTGCCCGTGAAGAACAACTCGCGCATCTCCTGGAGGTGCGGCAAGGCTTCCGGATTGACCTCGCCGGTTCCCGGTGCTCCGGACCAGGCTGTCGATTCCGAGAGCGCGATGCGTTCCAACTTCGGTCCGCCGAAGACCATGCCACCCATGCGGCCATTGCCGATAGGCAGCGCCTCCAGCCAGCGCTCTGCGGGCTTCGCGTACCAAAGTTCGTCCTCGGTCCCCTGCATCGATTGCGCCAGCAGCGATGGCATGAGATGCGGCAGGGCCGCAAGCGCTAGGCCCCCCTGCAGAAACGTACGTCGGTTGGTCGTCATTCTCGTCCTCGGTTATCAGAAACTTCGCTTCTAGGCGGTGAGTCGTTGTGCATTCCGCGTACTCTCCCGCTGATCTCGAACACATGGGTTGGTGTTCCACCGCGCAGGTCACACCTCCTGTTCAGGACCGAAGATGGCCACGGGCAAAGTCGAGAACAAAGCAGATCTTCGCATCAAGCGGCGCGCGGCCCGCGCGGAATGAGCGAGGCTTCGGGCAACACAGCTGCGCGAGCTTGAGTGTCGGGTCATGGCCCGGCACTCAAGATATTTGTGTCAATGTGTTGTTGTCAATAGTGAATGAGAAGTTTCGCTAATGCAATTCGAGATAACAGAGTCTCCTTAGGAGCGAATGTATCTGGTCGCATCGTGTACGTTACCGAATTGCTTCAGTGTAGGGAAGCAGTGCCAGCTCTGTCACGGAAGATCTTGTCCGTGATCGGGCCCGGCGGCCCGTATCATGCCGTCCACTGAAGAATCTGTTGCAGTGTGCAGTGCTGGGAGGAAAGTGTACTGGCCGACAGCGCGGGTGCGATGGCAATCGCTTCGCTGCCCCCCTCATGACACGCAATAAAGCGGCATTTTTCCGCTCCCGAGAGACGCGTGAGATTGAGCCACGTATAGTACGCACCCATGTCGGCGTCGATCATCGAGCCGTGCGGATCGAGCTGCTCCTCCATAGTGTTGGCGAGCACAAGATCGTTCATTGGTCGCTCCGCCTGCCGGGGAGCATAGCGCAGCACCAGGGTATGTGGCCGCGCCCGCCGCAACACCTCGCGTGCCGTCCACTGCACAAATGTGGTGCTGAAGATCTGCGTGCCCGAGCCTTGAGTCAGAAGATCGAGCTGAAAGTGGCGCAACACCTCGTCTTGCGTCGTTTGTGTGGCTGCGAACTGGTCGGGCCGCAGCTGCAGCATCAGGCTGCGCAGATCCTCCGGGCCTACTGTCCCCGAGATGCGAGCGTCATGCATCATCTGCAAAAGCTTCTGGCGCATGGGCGTTAGCGCCGCATAGGAGACCGTCGTGAGACTCGCCGCGCCGCCTAGGCTTTCGGTGGCTCCACCATCCACATACCAATGGGCGTAGCTGGCTGGATCGCCGTGTGCCCGCGCCTGCGCGGCTTCCAGCGCCGTATGCAGGCTGGCGCTATTGTCTACATTGTTGAAATAGCAGCCATACCGGCGCAGCTTTTCGAATAGCCGTAGCTGGCCTGTTGTTGCGTCCCGCCCCATCAGCACGATGCATAATCGCGGTGTGGCCGGCGCGGACTGTGCGCGAATCGCCGCAAGCTGTTCGCTATACTGTGTGGCCGCCGCGCGAAAGGCATCGGTTGCGTGCACCGTCCACAGGAAGGCTGTCAACGCTTCGACAAAGGCTTCCGGCTGCACTGCCCAGGCCTTTGCCTGCAGCTCCGCTGAGAGTGGGAGTGCGGCGAAGCTCTGCATGGTGTTCTGCACAGCGCTGCTGCTGCCCCTATTCTCGAGCAGCTTCAGTTGCGCCACTAGCTCAGCGCGTTCGGCGGGGAACTGCCAGTCGAAGCCGATGAGCTCGCGTAGCAGCACCGCAGCGAAGATGATCGGCAGGGTGCGCAGCACGGGGAGATGGTGCACTGCCAACTCCCGTGCCTGCGGCGGATATTGCGCAAAATCAGTAGCTTGTAGCGCAGTGGCAAACGGAGAAGCGGCCATGGTCACACCATCTCCACCAAAGGACGCCCTTGCGCGAAGCGCGCCTCACAACCCAGCAGTTTGGCAAGCGTCGGCACAAGGTCAATTGATTCCACAGGACGGTCGACGGTTACGTTCTCGCGGATGCCTGGCCCTAGCGCCATCAGCCATGTCGTGCGCGAAAGGGCATCGCCCGTGCGATGATGCTGGAAGCCGTTACCGCCGGGATCCGCATCGGCGTCGCGGCCGAAGTCCGGCAGGATGCACAGGTTTGTCTTGCCGCTGTATTCCGGGTTGCTTTGGATCGTCTTCCATAGTTCCGCGCAGATGCGGTCAGAGCGCACAATGGCATCGGTGTAGAGCGAGAACGCCCCCGAGTGTGCGATGTCGATGTCATGGAGCGTAATCCACAGAAGGCTCGGCGCAATTTTCTGCATGACATGCTGCGCGATGTACAACGACAGCTCGTCTGGGCTGGAGACGGTACGTGCATGGGCAAGAAAGTCCGTAACCGCGAGTTGCATCAGTTCGGCGAGATTATGCAGGGAGACCTCATGCTCCTCCATAAGGGGCACTGCAACCGGAGACTCATAGTTGTCGCGCAGCAGCCGCTCGTAATCGGACGCGGCGCTCCCCATGGCGCTGCTCAGCAACTGTTTGGGCAGCACCACCGTCGCACCCAGGCCTTTGCCGTAGAGCCGGTGATCACTCTCGCCAATGCGATTGAAGCCGTTGCTTGGCGCGATCACCCACGCATCCGACGCCGGTCGGCGAAGATCGCTCCGGTAGTACTCGAAGATGGTCGGATTATGTGGCGAGACCGGAGCGAAGTTATTGAAGGTCTCATAGCAACCGGTGGCGAGTCCGGCCGTTGCAACATAGTGCCCGAGGATGCCGCGGTTGATCACCTGTGTATAAAAGGTAGCCTGCGGGATCAGCTCGGCGATGAGTCGCGGGATGTAAGCCTGGCCCTCGGGAGCAAAGGTCTCTTCGTCGCGCGCCCCCCCACCGAACGTGATCACCACCGTCTTCTGCGCCCGGGGCAGCGCCGCGGCACGCAGTGGACTGAAGCTCAGCAGGGCGGATGCTGCGCCCGTTCCGGCGACAGTCCGGAGAAACTCGCGCCTATTCAAAGATCGCGCCACACAGGCGTTTTGAAAGAAACGATTGCGTGAGATGCCGTTCACAGCCCGTGTCCTCCAGGAGCTCTTTGCATGCTTAGCACTCTAGCACCGATGCAGTATGATCGGCTTGCGGATTCATTCACAGGCAGAAATCGACTTTTGCTTGCAGATGACGACGAGCCTGACAACGTCCGATGGTATATGTTTTCAGCAGGAGATTCGGCTCAGAATGTGTCCCACACGAATGCCGCACTCTGTGTACTATCCGATCGAGTGGAAGAGGCTCTGAACCGCCTACCCCGGAGGTTGCGCTGCGTATTGCTTTGTTCATCGGCTGTTACAACGACACCTTGTTTCCTGAGACGGGCAGGGCAGTGGTGCGAGTGCTGGAACGGCTGGGCCACACCGTGGAGTTCCCTGCAGCGCAGACCTGCTGCGGCCAGATGCACTACAACACGGGCTATCAGGCAGAGGCCATGCCGTTGCTGCGGTGCTTCGTTGCCCAGTTCAGCGGTGCGGAGGCGGTGGTGGTGCCCTCGTCTTCCTGCGTCGCGATGATGCGCGACCATTATCCAAAGATGGCGCTTGAGATCGGTGACGCGAAACTCATCGAGCGGCTACAGCATCTGCTCCCGCGTGTCTTCGAGTTCTCGGAGTTTCTGACGAAGCGACTGGGCCTGCATGATGTGGGCGCCTACTATCCGCATCGCGTGACCTACCACGCCAGCTGCCATGGCCTGCGCAATCTCGATCTCGGAGACGGGCCGCTTCGGCTGCTCCGAGCGGTAAGCGGCATCGAACTCGTGGAGATCGCGGGGGCGGAGCAGTGCTGCGGGTTTGGGGGAACCTTCGCAGTGAAGAACGCCGATGTGTCCAGCGCAATGCTGGCGGAGAAGACCAACGCCGTACTCAACACCCGGGCGGAGGTGTGCACGGCATGCGACAACAGTTGTCTGATGCATATTCAGGGAGCGCTGCATCGCCAGAGGACCGGTGTCAAGACGCTCCATCTGGCGGAGATATTGGCCGGCGAGGAGAGCGCCCAAGGTGAAGGATAAGGAATTAGGATGCAATTGAAGGTATTGCCCAACGCATGTAACGAGAAGCTCGTCGAGGGAGTCCATGGATGAGTGGAGCGGCATTGGATCCGACGACAGCATCGCCGTTCCCGATCTCGGCCAAGGCGGCGATCGAAGATACCCAGTTGCGGAAAAACGTTCGTCACGCGACCGAGGTCATTCAAAGCAAGCGAGCGGCGGTGGTGCGCGAACTGCCGGACTGGCCGGAACTGCGTGAAGCGGGCCTGCAGATCCGTCAGCACACCATGGCGCACCTGGATTTCTATCTCGAGGAGTTCGAGCGCAACTGTACCCGGGCAGGCGGCGTGGTGCACTGGGCTCGCGATGCCCGCGAGGCGCGGCAGATCGTCGTCGACTTGGTGAGAGCCTCCGGGAGCGAAGAGGTCATCAAGATCAAGTCGATGACCACCGAAGAGATTCAACTGAATTCCGCACTCCAAGCCGCAGGTATTCACGCGTTCGAGACCGACCTCGCGGAGTTGATTATCCAATTGGGGCAGGACAGGCCATCCCACATCGTTGTTCCGGCGCTGCACAAAAACCGGCAGCAGATTCGTCAGATATTTCAGAGGGAGATGAACCTCCCCGAACTAGGGGAGCGGCCTGAGGATCTGGCCGATGCGGCGCGGACCTTTCTCCGTGATCGATTCCTGCGCGTGAAGACAGGGGTCAGCGGCGCAAACTTCTTGATCGCCGAGACTGGCAGCGTCTGTGTTGTCGAGAGCGAGGGAAACGGCCGCATGTGTCTCACGTTGCCGGAGACGCTGATTACGGTGGCTGGAATCGACAAGATACTGCCACGGTTCCAGGATCTCGAGGTGATGCTGCAACTGCTGCCCCGGTCTGCCACCGGGGAGCGGATGAATCCGTACAACTCTATCTGGACCGGTGTGGATGCGAATGACGGGCCGAGCACCTTCCACATCGTGCTGATGGACAACGCACGAACAAATATTTTAGCGGACACCGAGGCGCGCCAGACGCTACATTGCATCCGCTGTGGGGCCTGCCAGAATGCCTGTCCGGTGTATCGGCAGACCGGCGGACACGCCTATGGCAGTGTGTATGCCGGGCCCATCGGAGCGATTCTTACCCCTCAGCTGCAGCAGCTTCGGCATGCGCAGAGCCTTCCCTATGCCTCCTCGCTATGCGGCGCGTGCTACGAGGTTTGTCCTGTGAAGATCAATATCCCCGAGGTGTTGATCCATCTGCGCAACCAAGTGGTATTGCAAAATACGGACGGCATCGCGGGCATCTTCGATGTGGAGGCCGCGGCGATGAAAGCGATGGCGGCGATATTCCGCAGTGAGCGCCGGTTTCGCGCCGCGCAACGGTTGGCACGCATGGCTGAGCGGCCTCTGGTCGGCAGGGATGGCTGGATTGATTGGCTACCGGGGCTGCTCGGCGGATGGACGCAAGTGAGAGATTTGCGTGCGATGCCAAGACAGACCTTTCGGGACTGGTGGGAGAAACGAGGAGTAAATGGCACGTGAACTAAGTGCACGCGATGAGATCCTGGGGCGGGTGCATGCGGCACTCGGCGGCGCTTCCTCTGCGGAAGCAGCCACCGAGGCCTGGGGTGCAATGCCTCGAAAATATAGGCGCACCGGTCTTCTGCAACGCGAGGCGGTGGTGGAGCTATTCAAGCATCGCCTGAAGGACTACGATGCGACCGTAACGCGCTGCAG
>FSXA01000667.1_pt1 | contig 29323 bp, 22 predicted proteins | sample 1638081 | NCBI WGS metagenome assembly FSXA01 (sample SAMEA3914788, study PRJEB12502) | metagenome | biome: forest; material: soil | place: Canada | collected 2011-07-03 | depth 0.1 m
ATGCGGCGTTTGGAAGCAAAGAGCAGTTGTTCCGCGATGCCGTCGATCTCTATCGTCAGACCGCAGGCTTCAGCACGACGGATGCTCTTGCAAAGGGAGCAAATGCTCGCGAAGCCATGCATGCCATGTTGCAGGCTGCCGTGGATGCATTTTCAGCGCCCGATGCACCTGGAGGCTGCTTACTGATTCTGGGAGCCACCAATTGCGCCGTAGAGAACAAAGCGGTACAGGATCACCTGTTATTCATACGTTGCCAGATATCCCAAGCCATCCTTAATCGTCTAAAACAAGGACAACAAGATGGAGATGTCCCGAAAACAGCACCTGTTGCTGCTTTGGCCGCGTACTACACCACCGTTCTTCACGGACTCGCCCTCCAGTCCAGGGATGGTGCTTCTCGCAAGACGCTCACGCAGATCGTAGAGCTTGCCATGGCAAGAAATTAGCACGTCAGTTAGGAGGGTCAGTTCCAAAGAATTAGTAACGGTAAACGCGCCTACAGTGAGCAATCCAAAGTCGATCAATGAGTACATTGGCCTGTTCTCGTCAGTTGAGAGTGCCTGTCGGATTGCTTCCCATAGGCCGACTTGGCACTACTCATTTGGAGCGGTAGAACGATGGCCCTTGCTGCGCCGCCCAATGAGCAAAGACGTCAATGGCGAGATCGCCGGGTCAGCTATTTGTGAGCCGAAGCTTTCTAGAACACACGAAAACCATCAACAGAGCGACCGTCCCTGCGAGTAACGAAACAGCCACCATCGGCCAATCCGATATGCGGAAAGCGGCGGCAATGCTAAGCACCGCAACAACGGAGCCACATACACCGGCTGCGCGCAAAACACCAAGGCGATAGGTGCGGACGTCCCGTATTCGGTAGATTTCTGTCGACATGATCCCATTGTGCATGCAGCCTTATCCTGAGTGCAAGAAATTCAGGCGATCAATGCTCGTTTGTGGCCAGTAATCATTCTCGGCGAGTGATAAATCGCCGAGTCACTCACAGAGAATCCAACCGTGCTTCATGCTCATCGCCGTTGCCGGCTCTCATCCCTGCGTTGCCTTTCTGCCATTCCGAGCTTCGAGCTGTCAGACCCAAATCAGACCGTTATCCAAAGGAAATCAATACGTTAGGCGACCACATCCGCAGCCGACGACTGGACCTCAATCTCCTCCAAAGGCAAGTTGCCGAGCAGATCGGGGTTGACGAAATCACGATTACCAACTGGGAACGCAAGTCGACCTATGAGGACTATCGCGGTTTGTCGGGGTCTCGTTTCCTGAGGCAAGGACACGCTCCTACAGGAGCTCGGATAAGGTGAGTTGGGTGGTCACGATCACCGACCACCCCTCAATGAGCCCATTGGCCTGTTCTCGCCAATTGCTACGAGGCCTACTGAGCAGTCGCCGTTCTTGCAGCCTCGAGAGCTGAATCGAGCTGGACAGCGACATTATTGCGATGCTCTGCAAGGTAGCGATGGACATCAGATATAACCACCGATCCTTCGCCTACCGCGGAGGCGACTCGTTTGACCGAATTCGCCCGTACATCTCCCACCGCATACATGCCGGGCACGCTTGTAGCGTAAGGCGTGCCCTCAAAACCGTTCTCGTTGCCCGTGAGAACGAAGCCTTTCTTATCCAGCTTCGCGGTGCCGAAGAGCCAACCGGAATTCGGTTCAGCGCCAATCATGACAAAAACACTAGTGACCGGCTTTCTTATCTTTTCGGCGGTTTTGCGATTCGTCCAGGTAACGAATTCGAGGCTTAGATGACCTTCAAGCGATTCAATTTCTGAATCAGTGTAAAGAGTAATGTGTGGGTTCCTGTCGATTCGCGAGATCAGGTATTGGGACATTGTGCTCTGAAGCGAGGCAGCACGGATGATATGGTGGACATGTTTCGCGACGCCGGATAGAAAAACTGCTGCCTGACCGGCGGAATTTCCACCTCCGATGACGATGATTTCCCGCTCGCGGCAGAGGAGAGATTCCATTGCCGTCGCCGCGTAGTAGACTCCCCGGTTTTCGAAATCACTGTGGTTCTTAACGGACAACCGCCTGTATTGCGCTCCACTTGCGACGACAACGGAACGCGAACACACCGTCTGTCCTCCCGCCAGAGTGAGGCGATGGATTCCATCGACCTGCTGGGCAGAGATGATGTCCCTCGAGATTGCGAAGTGGACCCCAAATTTCAGAGCCTGCAAGTGACCGCGACTTGCGAGCTGGGCGCCTGAAACTCCTGTCGGAAAGCCTAAGTAGTTTTCAATCTTGGAGCTTGTCCCGGCCTGGCCACCTGGAGCTGTTCCCTCTATCGCAATCGTGGAAAGTCCTTCCGAAGCGGCATAAACCGAGGCTGCCAACCCTCCGGGGCCGGCTCCAACGACAGCAACATCGTAGATCTTGTGCAGATCCGGCAGCTCCGTGATCCCCAGCTCATCAGCGAGAGCCATAATGGTCGGCCGAATCAGAGTTCGGCCGTCGGGCAGCACCACGGCCGGCAGTTCCAGTGCGCTTTTCCCGCTTCCATGATCGTCGTTTCCTTCAATCTCCTCGATCCTGTGTGGATAGTAATTCCGAACGAAGAACCGTTGCAGGTGCATTAGATCCGCATCGCCTGCACAGGCGCGGAGCACAATGCCGCTCGATGCTTCCGCGTTGATCCCAATGCGCCGCCAAATTGCCGCGGACACAATGATGTTGGCGATATCTCCTTCGGCGCGCATCAAGAGCCGCAAATCTTCACGCGAGATTCGCAGCAGGCGACTTTCGAAGGTAGTCCGCACTTCGGCCACAGATCTCTGAGAGTTTAGGAGGCTTAACTCTCCGCTAAACTCGTTCCTTCGATGACGACCGAAGGTTTTCAGCCCACCACTCAGCGATGGCAGCAGGACATCAAGTCCACCGTCCAATACGACAAACATGTCGGTGTCGCGCTCCCCCTGCGTATACAGTGTCGTGTTCTCTGGCACTATCTCTTCGTGACCATAGCTTTGTAGCCGTTGAACCATCTCTTCAGAGAGCGTCGGGAACGCGAGATCGCGACGAAATTCAGCGGTTATTGTCTGAGCAGCGGTTGACTCGTTCGCCTGCACATCTTCATTGGGGCCGAATGGTTCGTGTGGGGTTGTCATGGATCACACCAGGGCTGTTGATGATGCAGCCGCCACAATTTTATCCTCTGTGGTGATCAGCTGTGACAGGGCAGTCCAGCGTTTCTCCGAGAGCCGTGACCGAGGCTACAATTTGATCCTACGTTCTGCTTATGCGGATGCGTCGAGGGAGAGAACGCTGATGGATACTACAACACAATCTGCCGCGGAATTAGTCCTGAGCACGAAAACTGGGCGGAGCGGGTCGGGTTTAGTCTCCACCGACTCGGTGCTTCACATTCTGCGGTTGATTTTTGCGGGAGCACCCCTCGCTCAAGTGCTCACAATCATCGCGCAGTTGGTTGAGTCTCGGGATGACGGTACATTGTGCAGCATTTGGCTTCCGACCGATGATGGAAGACAGCTTTATTGTGTAGCGGCTCCCAGTATCGAAGGGTTCATCGAAGGAGCAGGCTCAATGCTTATCGGTCCCAAAGGCGGAGCCTGCGGCACGGCAGTCTATCGAAAAGAGCCAGTCTATGTGACAGATATACTCAATGATCCCGTCTGGGATGTTTATCGTCACCGCCTCCTGCCCTTTGGAATTCGTGCGGTGTGGTCCCAGCCTTTGTTCACGAGCGAGGGGAAAGTCCTGGGAACTTTTGCAATTCATTATCGTGAAGCGCGCAGCCCCGACGCTGCCGATCTGGAGCTAATCGAGAATTTCAGCCACATCGCTGGAATCGCGATTGAGCGTCACCTGAATGAAGAAAAGTTACGGCATGAACGCGATCGCCTGCGATTGCTTTTGCAAATCACAAGCAGCGTGACCTCCAGGTTGGACCTTCGGCAAGTGGTTGAGGCGCTTTCGACGAATCTTTTCAGAATCATGCAATGTGATGTGTCCGCCTTGTTGCTGCCCGACTCTGATAGCGGTGAGTTACGAGTAACTACCTTGTACAACCCAGACGTGAGAGGACCCTTCCGAGAGGGATCGTTGGTGCCGAAGAACAGTTCGATCTCGGGCCAGGTATTGCGCAAGGGAAAGAGTATTCGGATCGATAGCTTCGAACAGGTCCGCCAAGATCCTGAAATTTATGGGAATGCTGACGGCCAGCTTCTCTACGAACGCGTAGTAGAGGAAGGCCTCAGAGTGGGGTGTTACCTTCCCCTCGTCAGCCGTGATCGCGTGCTTGGCGTTTTGATGCTCTGCAGGCGTTCGGACCATCTTTTTGAGCAAGATGACGTCATCTTGCTTGAGCAGGTAGCGCGTCAGATAGCGATTGCAGTTGAGAACACCTTGGAGTACGAAAAAGCGACCAGGGACCGAGACAAAGAAACGAAGCAGAGACAGTATCTCGAAGAAGAGATCCGGGCGGAGTTTGGCGCGATTGTCGGCGAAAGTCCCGCCTTGAAGAGTTCCTTGCACTTGGTGGCCGTTGTTGCGCCGACAGATTCTAGCGTGCTGATTCAAGGCGAGACGGGCACCGGCAAGGAGCTCATTGCCCGGGCGATTCACAATCTGAGCGGCCGGCGGGATCGCGCATTTGTGAAGTTGAACTGCGCTGCAATTCCGCTTGGCCTCCTCGAAAGCGAGTTGTTCGGCCACGAGAAGGGGGCATTTACGGGCGCTATCGCGCAGAAGACTGGGCGCTTTGAACTCGCGCACAAGGGGACACTTTTCCTGGACGAAGTTGGCGACATCCCTCTGGAACTGCAGGCAAAATTGCTCCGAGTCCTGCAAGAGCAGGAGTTCGAGAGGCTCGGGAGCAACCGCACTCACAAGGTCGACGTCCGGCTCGTTGCTGCGACCCATCGTGATCTGATCGCAATGGTCAAGCAGGGAACGTTCCGTGAGGACCTCTACTATCGCCTAAAGGTATTCCCGATCCATGTCCCGACCTTGCGGCAACGTACAGAAGACATCCCGAAACTGGTTCGGCACTTCACAGAACTCTACGCACGACGAATGAACAAGAGGATCGACACGATCCCTGCGGAGACGATGGATGCGCTCGTGCGATATAGCTGGCCGGGGAACGTTCGCGAATTGCAGAACTTTATCGAGCGCGCTGTCATCCTTTCTCCTCATACGATTTTGCGAGCACCCACGTCTGAACTTGAGCCATTCCCCGCTGCAAGGCAATCGAACACGCCCATGACAGGTCTTGAAGAAGTAGAGCGAGATCACATCCTCTCTGCACTTGAGGCCAGCGGCTGGGTCGTAGGCGGCAGGAAGGGCGCGGCCGAGCGGTTGGGGATGAAGCGTACCTCTCTCGTTTACAAGATGCGGAAGCATCGTATCGTGCGTCCCGTTTCCTCCCAATGAGAAACACAGTCCAGAGCTCCGGTCGCGCGGTCTGATGATCTTCATGGATGCCACCAATCTTTTTATGCCGAAGACTCTTGGACATTAGAGACGCCCGGAGCCTTCAGTCAGGAACCCTCTAAGCGCGCGAAAGCCAAAGATTTTGCGTGCTCGGACGTATGCTCACGACGCCACCACGCAGTTCGGAGGCAGGTCCTCAAGAGCGGTGAGCTCGCGCTGATCCCTCCTCTGAAGTCGAAGCATTCTCCCACGATAGTGAGTTCTTGGAGCGCAGCGCGACAAAATCTGCGACTAACTTCCGTCACTGTTGGATATTCGTCACACCTTGGTCAGCGAGCACACATCCCTTTCCGTATTTCCGCAGCTATCATGCTGGATTCAAATGACTTAGCTTGACGCACAGGTGTGGATTAAGAGTCTAAGGTTTGGTCCTACGGGTGCATTGAACACATCTGCGGGTAATTGGGTTTTCAGCAGAAAACCCCGCCAGAGCGAGAGATAGTACAAAAACTCGCCCAGGACCAACCAGACGAGAAAAGAGGCTTTATGAGTGCTGTCGTTGCTAATTTCGAGATGCCGCTAACATCTGTTCACACCGTTGAAGCAGATGGAGTTGAGGTTTTCTATCGCACGGCCGGCCACCTTGAGGCGCCGGTCGTGCTCCTGCTGCACGGATTTCCGACGTCGTCCTTCATGTTTCGGGAACTCATTCCACGTCTCGCAGACCAGTTCCGGGTGATCGCGCCAGACCTGCCCGGTTTTGGGTTCACGGCGGTGCCTGAGACGCGAGCCTATGCCTACTCGTTCGATGCGCTGGCACATACCTTGGAGGCGTTCACGGATGCTCTCGGTCTGGAGCGCTATGCGATTTACGTCTTCGACTACGGTGCTCCCACAGGCTTCCGTCTGGCGATGAGCCACCCCGACAGAATCGTCGCGATCGTTTCGCAGAATGGCAATGCCTATGAGGAAGGTCTTGGCGACGCGTGGGCGCCGATCAGGAAATATTGGTCTGAACCAAGCGCGGAAAACAGAGATGTCATTCGTCAAAACATCCTGAATTTAGAAGGAACGCGCTGGCAGTACACTCACGGCGTATCGAATCCGGAAAGCGTCGCGCCCGAGTCGTACACGTTGGATGCGGCTCTGTTGGACCGCCCAGGAAACAAGGAGATTCAGCTCGATTTATTCCTCGACTATGCATCGAACGTGAAGCTCTATCCGAAATTTCAAGAGTACTTTCGCGAGTCGAAACCTCCTTTACTCGCGATCTGGGGTAAGAACGATCCCTTCTTCATCCCCGCCGGAGCAGAAGCATTTCGGAAGGACATTCCCAATGCGGGGGTACGCTTCCTCGATACGGGCCATTTTGCCATTGAGACGCACGTCGTGGAGATAGCTGCCGCGATGAAGGAGTTCCTTGAGGGGAATGGCGTCCTCGGCTAGCGTTGAGGTGGCAATCCCTTCTACTCAGACGGCACGATCGTATGGGTCTATTGCGCTGGTGCCCGCGGATTGTGAGAGGGACTTTAATGGGACGAGGAGAAAGTTTATGCAACGTCGTAGATTTTTAGGTGCGCTCACAGGTACATCTCTCGGTGTTCTGATGAGTGGGGCTCTCAGCGAACTTGCGCAGGCGCAACGCACCACGCAGCTTCAGAGTTCGCATGTTTCCGGGTCGAGTCAGTTTCCTCCAGACTCAACCATTATTTTGGTGCACGCGGCTTGGGCCGACGGTTCGTGCTGGCGCAACGTCGTGCTACCTTTGGAACGCCGCGGTCTTCACGTGATCTGCGCACCAATCCCGCTCACGTCCTTAACCAATGACACCACCGCCCTAAGCCATGTACTCGAACGGACGAGCGGCCCAGTGGTTCTGGTGGGACATGCCTACTCAGGTGCTGTGATCGCTGCCGTTCGCAATGACCGGATCAAGTCTCTGGTCTATATCGCGGCGCTCGCGCCGGATGAGGGAGAAACCGTAGCCAAAGTGTTTTATCTCAACCCAAATTCTCCGGAAGCGCCGAAGATGGTTCCTGACGCCCATGGCTTTGTGTGGCTGCCGGACGATGCCTTTGGCCGAGCGATCACTCACAAGGCTTCTGCGGATGAATCAAAGATTGCGGCGGCTCTGCAAAGGCCGATTGGTGTCCCCTGTATTCAGGAGCAGGTTCCAGCGCCGACATGGAAAACTAAGCCATCATGGTTCTTGGTAGCAGAAGAAGATCGCATGATCAATCCCAAGACTCAGCATTTTATGGCTGACCGTATGGGCGCAAAGATTCGTTCATACCCTGTGGATCACTCTCCGATGATCTCAAGACCCCAGGTTGTGATCGATGTGATCCTAGAGGCCGCGCACGAAACCCTCCCGCGATAACGTCTAGCCGCAACGAGTTCAGGCCTTATTTAGTCCCTTGAAGAAAGGTAATCATATGGGTGTTGAGAAATCTGTTGCCATTGTCACTGGCGCAAGTCAAGGAATCGGTCGCGCCACCGCTCTGCGGCTAGCTCGCGACTTCTCCGGAATTGTGCTCGTAGCCAGGAATCACGATGAATTAGAGAAGACCGCAGCTGAGGTTAAGTCCGCTGGTGCGGAATCACTCATCTACCCTCTCGATCTGCGAGAACCGCAGTCTCCTGAAGTTATCGTCAAGGGAACACTTGATCGCTTTGGGAGAATTGATGCTCTACTCAACATCGCCGGGGCAGTCCCGCAGATCGATTTGTTTGCAATGACAGATGCACAATGGGATGACGGTATGGCCCTCAAACTTCACGGTGCGCGGCGCCTCACCGTGAAAGCCTGGGATGCACTGAAGGCATCCAATGGGTCGGTCGTATTGATCTCTGGAAGCGCTGCTCTCGATCCGAAGCCCGGTTTCGCAGCGGTAGCGACCGTTAACGCCGCCATCATCGCTCTCGCGAAGGCCTTTGCCGAACAAGGGATCAAAGATGGAGTTCAGGTCAACAGCGTAGTGCCGGGAGCTGTCATGACCGGTCGTCGTCGCTCCTTCATGGAACACTGGGCTCCGGAGCACGGCATGACTGTGGAAGAGGCCACGGCGCAATTTCCTGAAAAGGCCGGCATAGCTCGTTATGGGAAACCAGAAGAACTTGCTGAGTTGATGGCCTTTATGGTGTCACCCACGGCAAAGTGGATGACAGGCACCTGCGTGCGAATGGACGGAGGTGAGATCAAAGGCATTTAGTGGGAGGGTCAGAAGTGTTCGACACGCTGAACCCGGAGTACAGATGGGATCCGGCCTGCTGTGAACCATCCCTCCACTCTGGGGCGCATGAGGCGGCAGTTCGACGATCTCCCACAAGAGAATGGCCCGCTGAATCGGCGTCAATCTGCAGATGTTAACCGCGACGGAAGGGCTTAAGAATGAAGATTCCAGAACAGAATGTGGCTTCTCATAGGCAAGCCAATAGCGTGCTAATCAAACTGGCCGCCTGGATAGAAGATCGTGAAATTCCATTCCGGGTCACCAGCGTCGGCCTGATAATCATGCTCCTCTGGGCCGGAGCTTATAAAATGACAGCCCCAGGGGCCGAAGGCATTGTTCCCCTGGTTTCTAATAGTCCGCTGATCAGTTGGCATTTCAAAGTGTTCGGACCCTATGTTGGTTCCGACTTTATCGGTCTCACCGAGTGGATCGCGGCCATATTGTTTGCGGTCGGCTATCTGAGACCCAAGGCCGGCATCGTAGGCGGCTTTATCGCGACGCTCATGTTTTTTACGACCAGCACGATGATCGTCACTACACCGGGTACAACTAGTGTGGTTCACGGGTTGAGGTACATGACCTTCTTGGGCCTTTTCCTTTTCAAGGATGTCATATCCCTTGGAGCTTCGCTTTACCTGATCAGCTATTTCGGAAGAAGAGCAATTCAGTCAGAGATAAAAAATTGATCATCCAAGCAGACAGGATCTCATCTGACTATGTCGCGGCGAGTTCAACAGATCGGACTCGGCTCGGTCGCTCCCCTCTAAAGCTGTATAGAGCCGCAAAGCCTAATAGTGTCTGAACAGATGCAAAGATGGCTAGCGCAATGTTAAAGCCCAATGTGATCAGATGCTGAAACAACAGCGCTCCTACACCCATCCCGAGGAAGTTCGCGAAGGTTGTGAATCCAGTAATCTGTCCTCTGTGCTTGGGATCCAATGAAGTTGTGATACTCGACATCAGAGGAAGCGTTGCGTCGAAGCCGACGGACAGAGCGGTGATGGCAAACGCCGCAGCGAGCCGAGGACTATGAGGAAGCAATAGGAAGGCGCTTCCCGCCGCCCAAAGGAACCCAACCGGGACGACGTAGCGCCTCCCGTAACGATCCCCCCATCTTCCGATCGTGGTCCCGAAAAAGATACCGGGCAGGCCATATCCTGCGAGGGCCAAACCGATGCCAGCATCATGCAGATGATACCGGCGTGTCAGCAAAAGACCCAGCCAGGCGAATATTCCCCCGTGAAAAGCTCCATTGCAGAAGATGAACGTAATGGTTCGGCCACCTCGCGGAGTATTTAGGACGATGATGTACTCGCGTAGCACTCGACGCAAGGAACCTGGCCTTCTGTGAGCGCTGATTGCCATACAAGCATGATTGAAAACAAAAACCGCGCCAAGGCCGCACACACAGGCGAGTAGTCGAAATTCATTTCTCCAACCGACGAGCGGATTCAGCATGGGACCAAACGTTGAACCAAATCCGATACCTGCCGCGATTCCTCCAAACATCCTTCCCAAGGGGCGTCCCTGGACTGCATAGGGATAGCGGTCGCCAACGATGGCTAGAGAAATTGTCACGATTCCGCCGCAACCCAAGCCTGAAAGTATTCGGGCGATGAGAAGAACTCGCCAGGATTCCGCGCAAGACAACAGCAACAAGGTCATCGTCGCGAAGCACAGAAGAGCGACGAGTGTGCGAACCCGCCCCCACCAATCAGACACTACTCCATATATGAGCGTCGATATCCCATAGGGGATCAGGTAACCTGCGATGAGCCAACCCAGTTGAGAGGCAGGTACCGCAAACTCCTTCGCAAATGCAGGAAGGAGCGGCGCGACCATGTAATTGCTGTAGAAGACGGTAAACGCAAGAGTTGCCATCACCCAGAGTTGGACCTTATCGTTCGTAGCAGCAGGTCTGGTCACGAGTTCCATGGTGTCGATGTTGAACTTCTGTCGTTGTTGAACTTATGTCGTTGTTGAACACTCTTACTTTTGATTGAAGAGCCGCAATCGGGCGAGAACGACCTGCTTGATTGATTCTTCGGCAAGAGGCAGCAGCTTATAGGGCACAATCTCGGTGGGCTTCAGAGCGAAAGCCTCTTCGAGGCCCTTTCTCCACGCAACCCGCAGCTCCGTGTTGATGTGGATGATATTGATTCCGGCCGCAATGGCGCTACGCAAGTCGCTGTCTTCTGTTCCGGAGCCGCCATGTAACGTGAGAAAGCTCTTGGATGCACGCTTAACCTCCTGGATACGATTCAGGTCCAACCGCTTTTTCACATCCCCTTCCACCATGGACTGCAGCATGCCGTGGCTATTGCCGACTGCTGGAGCGAGAACATCAACCCCGGTGGTTTCTACAAACTGCCTTGCTTCCTCCGGCTTGGAGAGTTCATTCGAGCGATCAGGTAGCGCTTCATGAATCTCTGACCCTGTCCCTATGTTTCCGATCTCTCCTTCTACGAGGATCGATGGATTAATGGATTTCAGCACTTCGACTGCTTCCTTGGTCTGCTTGATATTCTCCTCAAACGGCAAGGCGGACAAGTCATATACGATCGAGTCGAATCCAGCTTTGGCTGCCGCGATGGCACTCTCCAAGGAGTGCGTATGGTCAGCATTGAGAAAGATGGGGAAATCATCTTCCTCGCGCAGACTTGTGACCAGGGCAGCGATTTGAGCAACACCTAAGAACGCGCGTTCCCCTTCTGATACCCCGACGATGACCGGGACCTTCAATTCATTAGCCGACGCGAACACAGCCTTTAGCAAGATCCAATCGGAGATGTTGAAATGACCGACGGCCGCGCCATTGCTTTGGGCGTTTTCTAAGACGCTTCTCAGTTGGCTCACTGTCTTCTCCTATAAGTCCGCTCAATGCATGCTGGGATGAACGCGTTTCTACCTCCGATAGAAGGCAGATTTGCCCCGTGATTACTATCCTTAGACTTTATGAGACCGTCGGCACAGTGGGCTCGGATGAGAACAAGGGACTAAGCCCTTCGACAAGCGTCGGATGGGCCCAGATGGCATCACGAAGTGCGGTATATGGGAGCCCAGCTATCATCGCAGTCTGCACCGATGCCATAATCTCACCGGCATCGACCGCGAAGGCGGTAAAGCCGAGAATGAGATCGTTGTCGACGCCTACCAACGCTTTTAAAAATCCTCGTGTCTCGGAGAGAGTCTGGGCTCGCAGCACTCGTTCCATGGGAATCTTGAATAAACGATAGGCAATGCCTTGCTCTTTGGCTTCCTTCTCGGTCAAACCGATTCGTGCAAGCTCCGGGTCTGTAAAAAGGGTATAGGGGATAAGTCTCCATGTTGTAACATGATTGCCTCCAGCAAGGTTGTCGCGGACCACGCGGAAGTCGTCTACACTGACATGCGTGAACTGAGGGGTGCCCGCCACCTCGCCGATCGCCCAAACGCCTGGGGCGGTCGTCTCAAGCCGTGCGTTGACTTTGATGTAGCCGTGATCGTTCAACTCGATTCCCGCCAACTCGAGTCCTATATCTTCTGTGTTTGGACGTCGGCCTGCTGCCACAAGCAGGTGAGTTCCGACGAGTGTCTTTTTTCTTCCCGCCTGGTCAACAACAACGGTCACCTCAGTGCCCGATCGACCAGAGACATGCTTCACTCTTGCGTTCAACACTGTGTCGATGCCTTCGTTCATGAACAAACTGGCGAGACCACCGGTAACGTCATCGTCTTCCTGGTGCAACAAGCGGTCATTTCGATCAATGACGGTAACCTTGCTGCCAAACCGGCTCATCGCTTGCGACAGTTCCAGTCCAACGTAGCCTCCGCCAATCACAATGAGGTGCTGTGGGACTACATCGAGTTCGAGTGCCTCGATATGTGTCAACACCTGGGCCTCAGACAGGCCCTGAATTGGTTCCGAAGCGGCCCGAGTACCCGTGCTGATAATTACATTAGCCCCGCGGAGTCGGCGGGTCGTCCCATCTGCAAGTGAGACCTCCAGAATCTTGGGCTCTGCGAAGCGCCCTGAACCGAGAATGAACTCGGCCCCGCTCTGCTTAAAATGTTGGAGATACATATCATTCAATCCGGCTACCATCGCACGCTTCCGTTCCCGCACAACCGGCATGTCGATGTGGAAGCTATCTGTCATGGCACCGAACTCTTTGCCCCGACGAAAGTAGGACGCCACCCTGGCACTCTGAACAATGTTCTTGCTCGGGAGACAGGCAATATTGGGGCATGAGCCGCCTATGTACTTTCGCTCGACCACCGCAACCCGCTGTCCTAGACTGGCGAATGTCCATGCGGCGAGCGTCGCCCCTGTGCCGTCCCCTAGGATGACGAGGTCGTAATCCTCCCAAGCGCAACTATGGGTGGCGCTGCTTGACGAAGATCGATTCTTTGCATGTGAGTCCACGTCATAAGCTTTGCAAGCGACCTGCCACTCGGGTTGGCGTCGGTGTGAAGACGCGCTCATATTACAAGTGGCTCGCTTTGTATGCGTTACGGTGCGGTTTGGATGAGAGGCATGAGGCCCTAAGTGACAAATGTGCGACTGACCACCGACACTGACGGTCTGCGAACTCAACCACCGTCACCAAATACCGGGCTATCGAGTGAATCTGTGCGGTTGGATATGAGCCTCTGACAACCACTCTGCGGACTAATTCAATTCCGTCGGCACCTCCAAGATGCGACCTACAAATACGCGCCTCTCGAAAGGCCGGCTCTCGTTTGACGACAAATCGCCAATGCACTCTTTGAGACCGACCAAGTACCGATACGTCGATTTTTCGTAATCCTTGGCTGGTTGGAAAGGCGCCTGTCGCGGCTAGGGAACTACTTTGTTCGCAGGGAAGGTCACGCGCAGCACCTTAGCGGTTCGCAAGACGCCGTCCGGCGACTGTGCGGTTCCTCCATCAGTGCTGAAATAACCGACACGGCCATAGTCGCCGGGACCTCTTCGCCAAACGCCGCTGGACGGTCCCACGAGTGTCTCCGTGAATGGATTGCCAGCGGCGACGATGAATCCTTGCCGGTTGCCGTCTTCCTGCATCACCACGCGGTCGATGGTGTTCTCGCGATGCGTGGTGACGTAAGCGACTCCGGCATCTTCATCCAGCACGAAGTCGTCCCAGTAACGGCCACCGGCAACAAACTCGGGCAGGCGGAGTTTCTTCACTTCCTGGTAGGCCGCACTGTAGTAGCACAGAATCGACTACGGGCTCTCAGACGTCGGTCCTCAGAGAGCGGCTTATTCTCCCCTGATCCGAATCTAGATTGGCGATAACAGGCCGATGCACTCATTGAGTCAGGGTAAGCGGAACCCGGAGATTAGTCCTGCAAAACGCGCTGGTCGTCAGTTACTTTGCGAAACAGTTCGGTATGCCTCACCATATTGCAGTTCCCCCTCATAGATCGGTCTGGGAACCGAATGCTGTGACAACGTAGCGCTCTGACCAACTGAGCTACGTCCCCAGATTGTTTTTCAACAACTTCAGTTTATGTCACATAGAATCAGAGAGTTCGCAGCTTTCGCTATTTTCGCTCTGTTCTACCATTTCGCTGCTGTGGACTCAATTTCAGGTTTTGGGATACCAAATGGACACGAAACCACCAACGCAACAAAAGATCAGGTCTACCAGATGAATCCGTTTTTGGCGTCGCTAGCACCCTCTCACTGGAGGTAACAATCGCCCCGGAGTCGCTTGCGCCCCTGCCGCGAGCGAGCGTGCCGCCTTCGATGTTTATTCCGGTTGCCCGGGCTGTCTGCTGGCTAGCTGCGCTTTCAGCCCTTCCCTGCGGGCAGCTCAAAGCCGGAGAGTTGTTCCACCTGACGCAGAAACACCGATGGCTTCATCTGGAGCGAACCGCAGATGTCGAAGATGCTGCGGAGCGAGGGGTTGGTCTTTCCCAATTCGATGAGGCTGATGAAGGCACGCTCATAGCCGGATTTAGCGGCAAGCGCCTCCTGGCTCATCTTTTGCCGTAACCGATGCTTCCGCAGCAGTTGTCCAAAGGCTGCGGACGGATCGAGTTTCGTTTTGTGAGTTCCAGAAGATGCCACACTCCAATGTGGCACCGCAAGTATATTACGCACCGCTTATAATACTTGCGGGCGCTATAGCTGAAGCTTGACGTGTCTCTTTGCACTATCGATATCTCAGATAGAGAGACCCTGTATTGAGGTAGCGAGGGTGACTCGCTAATATTCATTGGCTATTCTGGTTCGGTGCAGCTAATCTCGAAGGGATTCCCCTGGAGATATTTTTGATGGGATTTTGGGCGCAATCCAGCGGTCAAATACGAAAGGTGGAGGTTCACGCGGAATGCAGGTGAGGATGATTATCTTCCCGGGCGAGGACGGACTAGACGTGGTGTTCTGGGGCAAGTGGACTCAGGGGACGATGCGCTATCGTCACTTCGATAACCGTACCGGCATGATTGCCATGCTGGAGAATCTGCACCTTCTCAATTCAGAGGATGCAAGAAAGCTCGAAGAGTTTGTGTTCCTGGATCACTGCCCCATCTACTCGTCCGAGATCGAAGAGGCCGTGCTTGCGTCGCACGGCTTTCTACCAGCATGAACGCCGACCACATTTCCATCACGAGTCCACACGGTACTGTCGCTAATGGACATCGCCCGGGCCTTTGCTGCCATTTCGAACATGCAGCGCCACGGACTTGCGGAAGACTTCAATAAGGAATTGTCCCTCTTCCGTCAGTTCTACTTTCTTTTGTCTCGGTTTGAAGATGTGAAAGTATAGCTGCGCTTCGAGCGCAGAGATTTGTTTTCGCAACTCGACCGACGTGATACCCAATTTTTCCGCAGCTCTCGAATAGTCCAAATCTTCCGCAAGGATGATGGCTGCTCGTTTCAGGCCGATTGCAATAGATTCAGGCATAGGCGAGTCAACACCTTCTCAGTTGCATCAGATACGGCCTTGTCCGCTGAACAGAACAGGGGGCTTCACGCGATACCAGATTGCATAAAGGGCTGGAAGGAAGATCAGCGTCAACACGGTTCCGATGGCTGTTCCGCCGATGAGGGTGTAAGCCATTGATCCCCAGAAAACAGAAAACGTCAAGGGAATGAAGGCAAGTACAGCAGCTAATGCGGTAAGAATCACGGGGCGCGATCGTTGCACTGTTGCTTCCACAACTGCGTGATAGCCATCCAACCCTTCTTCCTGGTTGGTTTTGATCTGCCCGATAAGGATCAGCGTGTTGCGCATCAAGATGCCAGCGAGCGCGATTAACCCAAGGATCGCATTGAACCCGAACGGTTGATGAAATAGAAGCAGCATCGGGATGGCACCAGCGAGCCCCAAAGGCGCCGTCAGAACAACCATGAACATCGCAGAGAACGATCGGACCTGGACGATGATCACGGTGAGCATCAGAAGGATCATCAGCGGGAACACAACCACGAGTGCCGTGTTCGCTTTCACAGCCTCCTCCAGATTGCCGCCCGTCTCGATCTTATAGCCTTCAGGCAAGTTGGCGATGATCGGCTGGATTGCCTTTTTTATCTCGCCCGAGACCTGCGGCGGTTGGAGGGACTCGTCGATATCGCTCTCAACGGTGATGGTTGACAAGCGATCCCTTCTCTTGAGAATTGATTCTTCCGTGCGGATTTCGACGTGGCCGATCTGACTGAGCGGGACAAGCTTTCCCGAACTGTTTGTCAAGCTCATGTCGTTCACTTTGGTGGGGTCAAGACGGTCTGATCCCGAACTTCGGGCGACGATCTCGACTGTTCGGATGTCTTCACGGACCTGCGTCACCGGCGCGCCGGTTAGCAGAAATTGGATCTGCTCTGCTGCGTCGCTAGACGAGAGGCCGATGAGTTGCAATCGAGCCTGATCAAGCACGAAATGCACCGTAGGCGCGCGCGCTCCCCAGTCCTGGTTGACCTGGCGCGTGTGTGGATCGGCCAGCATCGTGCTTTCTACCTGCGTCGCAATTACGAGCACTTTCTCCAGATCCGGACCCATGACACGAAATGCTACCGGCCAAGGCGAGTAGGGACCGAATACAAGCTGTGACACGCGCACACGGGCTTCGGGCGCAAGACCTTGTGCAATCCGTTCTCGGAGCTTGAGCTTCAGCCGATCTCGGGCCTTCTCATTCGGCGTCAGGACAATGATCTTCGCAAAATTGGGATTCGGGAGTTCCGGATTGTACGAGAGGAAGAAGCGAGGAGCGCCTGCACCAATATAAGCTGTAACAATCTTCGCGTCCGGCTGCTGCTTCAACCAATTCTCAACTTTTGCAGAACTTGCATCGGTGGTTTCTATGCTCGTACCTTGTGGAAGTGTGACTTCTACTAGCAATTCGGGCCTGTCCGATTGAGGAAAGAACTGCTGTTTCAGAAGACCTATGCCAGCGACAGCCACGATGAAGATCACTACAACAACAGATGCGACAAGGACCTTCCGACTTACAGCCCAGGCAATCAGGCTGCGAAGCTTTTGGTAACCGGGTGTCGCGTAGATAGCTTCATGTCCGCATGGTATACCCTTGATCTCCGGCAACATCTGAACGCCCAGATAAGGAGTGAAGGTAACGGCTACAATCCACGAAGTCAGCAGGGCAGAGGCCACTACCCAGAAGATATTTCCTGCGTATTCTCCGGCGCTCGACTTGGCGAATCCGACCGGCATAAGACCGATCACCGTGACGAGAGTTCCTGCAAGCATTGGGGCCGCAGTATGACTCCATGCATACCCGGCGGCACGGACGCGGTCCCAACCTTCTTCCATCTTCACGACCATGAGCTCGATGGAGATGATGGCGTCATCGACAAGCAGGCCAAGTCCTAGAATCAGAGCCCCGAGAGTGATGCGGTCGAATACGCGCCCCGTCGCTAACATGATGATGAAGACCGCGGCCAGCGTAAGAGGGACCGCAGCCGCAACGACGATTCCTACCCGCCAGCCAAGGCTGATAAGGCTGACGATCATGACTACAGTCAACGCGACAAAGAACTTCAGCATGAACTCGTCAACCGCTTCGCGGATATTTACTGCCTGGTCCGTCACTTTATTGAAGCTGATGCCTGCGGGAAGGGCATCTGAAATCTTCTTCTGTTCAGTATCCAGAGCTTTGCCGAGGTCCAGGCCATTCCAGCCCTCCTTCATCACAATGCTCAGCAAGAGGGCTGGCTGCCCATTATGGCGTACAAGGAACGTCGCTGGATCCTCGTATCCGCGCTTTACATCAGCAACATCGGAGAGCTTCAACGTGCGCCCTGCCGCAACGATTGGAGTATCGCGAATCTTTTGAAGATCATCGAGCGCGCCATCCAGCCGGATGTAAACTTGCTGTCCCTGCGTGTCGATGGAACCGGATGGCGTTACCGCGTTCTGCCGGATAAGGGCAGCAAAGATGTCGCGGGCGTTGACGCCCAGCGTGGCAAGACGTGCATATGAGAATTCGACAAAGATTCGTTCCGGGCGCTCGAGAATGGCACCAGCAATCGCATGCTTACGAACTTCTCTTACATCTCGCAAGTCTGCGATTGCGCCTCTGCCGGGGATCGTGGTGGAGACGAAGGCGAGGTCGACCTGGCACCTTTGGCGTTCTGCGGCGGTTCTGATTCTGGCAGTTGGCTTCGGGTGGTGTTTGAGGTCGGTGAGCCCGCCAGTACCTTCACCGACGACAGCTGCGATCCTTCCATGGTCGGCGTTGTTTAATCCTGCAGCGTCGCCTCATTTGATCACTAGCGATCCGGGTATAGATATCATTCAAGGGATAACCAAGACGGATTTATCGCTCTCTGATTACGCGAACCATAAGTACATACCGGAATCGAATAAGCTTACGCCTGAAAAGCTTCGTTTTTGTCAGATGCTTCTGGCTGTAGACAACTCCGCGGCCACTCCAGATTCGCCCATCACGGCAAAGATCGCTGCGATCGCACAGACATTCTCGAAGAAGCTATTGGTTCAACCGTCGCGGAGCTTCCAGCTCTCGTCTTTGAGCAACAGTGACAACTTCATCTTTTTAGGCAGTCCACGATCGAATCCTTGGTTTTCTCTGTTCTCAAGCGCTCTGAATTTGCAGTTTATCTATGACCCGAAGATAGGCTCTGAGTTCATACGCAACCTGCGTCCACAGACCTCGGAACAGACCAGCTACGTCCCTAGTGCGAACGGTGGGGAAACTGGCTACTCCTTCGCAATCGTTGCCTTCGTTCAAAATCCCGGCCAGAACGGAGATGTCCTTCTACTGGCAGGAGCAAATGGCGAAGCGACCGCCGCTGCAGGAGATTTTGTCACGGATTTGCCAAGGTTGTCGCGCGCCTTGCAGAGTTGCAGCGTATCGCCATCAGGCCCTGACCGGCACTTCGAGATGTTATTGCGAACGGATACAATGGCAGGCGTTCCACGAAAAACCGACATCATGGTTTGCCACATACTTCCTAACCCTTTGTCGTCCACCGCGTAGAACGACTATGAGCGCCGGAGCAAAATAGGCCAGAGCGCTCCCGCCAGCCGGTGCATTTATCCAAACCAAGGCCGCTAATCCACCGTCAACGGAGGTAACGGGTTCATGTTTTGGCATTGCTAATCCTCCTTAGCCGAACAGGGCTTCGCCGGGGCGCGGCAAGACGCCGGTGCTAGGTTGTGTCCAGAATCTCTCGCACTTTCAGTGAGCCTTCCGTTGGAAGGTTGTTAGGTTGGTGTTGTGTTGCTCTGGCCCCCATGGGGCCAGAGCAACAGGTCAGGCGATGGCGATGACTTCTGCCAGCCGGTTCATCTGGAGATAGCGTTTTGTTCCCCATCGGGTCGAGGCCACATGCCTGCGCCGTGCAGCGACCGGCATCAGAGCCGAGTTGCCGTCGGGGAAGGCGCCTACCACGCGCCCTCGTCGTCGAATCTCACGCATCAGCCGTTCCAGCGGGTTGTTGGTTGACCTCGGCCTGATATCGCAACCGGGCTTGCCACCTCAAAGAAAAAGCCCTCCAATTCCGGAAAAACATGCTCCTCATCAAAGGCGTCATGGTACATGATGTACCTGCTGCCCCAGTGGCGTTGCCCCACTCAAGCCTCAGGCTGCTTTTTGTGCTCATGGCAGCTTCCTCCAAAGGCCCATTCGCGCAGGGCACTCCACTCGTCGCAAAACAATATAGTTCTTTGGTGGCAGCTCCATTGGGCGTACCGCATGTTCGTCGCATATGACTTAATTGCTGGGTGCGGCCTCGACTGAAGCATTGAAAGTTCGATGGAAGATGCGGAGGCCGAATGCATCGAGAGATAGAAATGGAAGCGCAATCGGATGATTTGCGATCGGAGCTCCAGCGTGTTTGCGCGACGCGGTAGGGATTTCAACTTCACTCCAGGGGCCTGTGGTGGCTTCAACACTTCCGCGGAAGGGGACGTTTGAAAGATTGATCGTTATTAAAAACTCTTCGGTTGCGGTCCGGCGAAGATAGCTGACAACGTGAGCTTCGTCCGAGTTGTGGACCCAAACCGTCTCACCATGGAGAAGTGCCGGCTGGTGCTCGCGAAATGGGATTATGAAGTTGTAGAAGGCTGGGAACTGCGGACGCATCTCCCCGGCCTGCCACCATATCTTGAGCGGCTCGAACAGGGCGGGTGCACCGGACTCAGTGGGGTCGCTCGCCTCCATGCCGTTGTAGATCATGGGGACACCGTCGGAGGTAAAGATGAGGGCCGCTGCGGCGAGCGAACCACCGATACCGTAGCGGGCCAAAGCGCGCTGCTCGTCATGATCGTCGAACATGCGCATGTGCATGGAGTGCTGCGGAAAGCTCTGCTGCTCGTGTTCGAAGGTGGCTCTGACTGATGTCGCGGGAGCGCCGTGCTCGATGACGTTGTTGAGGGTGGCCATCAGCGGCCAGGAGTAGTCGAGATTGAAGGCGCTGCGCAGGAGTTCAGGTTTCGAGGCTTCAGCGAGCATGAGAAGACCGGGATGGGCGCGGTCGAGTTCCTTGCGGGCATTCTCCCAGAAATCTGTCGGGACCTCTCCGGCTGCATCGCAGCGGAAACCATCGAGGTTGACGTCACGGATCCAGTAGAGAAGCATGTCGGTCATGTAGCGGCGAAGATCGGGGTTGCTGTAGTCGAGAGCGGCGACATCCGTCCAGGTGTACGGGGAGATGATCTTGCCCTGGGCGTCGTGTTTGTAGAAGGCGGGATGGGACATCATGACGCTGTCCCACGAGGTGTGATTCGCGACGATGTCGATGATGACCCTCATCTGGCGGCGGTGGGCTTCTTCGACGAGGTGGCGGAGATCATCCTTGGTTCCGTAGGCTGGGTTGATGGCGTAGTAGTCGCGGACGGCGTAGGGACTGCCTTCAGTTCCCTTCTTCTGGACTTGTCCTACGGGATTAATTGGCATGAGCCAGAGGACGTTGACGCCGAGCTTTTGGAGCTGGTCGAGCTTGCTGGTGACGCCGTTGAAGTTCCCTTCCGGCGAGAAGGAGCGCGGAAAGATCTCGTAGATTACGGAGGACTCCAGCCATGCTGGGGCATCACGGCCTTCGGTAGCCCCGGGCGGCTTGGTGGCGGGCGGGGCAGGCTCGTCGGGCATCTGGGCGCGAAGGTTATGAGCCGGCGCGGCGATGCCGATGGAGACGAACAAAAGGGTACAGAGAAACAGTCGCATGGGCGAGGTCCTTTGGGGCGAGTGAGCTTTTGGGATGAGGTCCAGTTCGGTGATGGGTTACCACAGGAGCCACGCTGGACTGCCGACGAGCGGTCGGCGGTCCAGCGTGGGGGGTTAGAAGGTCAGCCGGGAAGCAAGCTGAATTTGACGGCTGGAATTTTGTTTTGTGCTGGTGATAAGGCCGAAGCTGCCTGGATCACTCAAATCGCCACCGGGGTTGGTGAATTGCGGCGTATTGAGGACGTTGAAAGCATCTCCATGGATTTCCAGACCGATGCGTTCGGTCAGGTGCAGGGTCTTTTGCAGACCCAGGTTGATGGTGCGGCTTCCAGGACCGTAAATCTGGTTGCGGCCGAGGGTTCCGACACGGGTATAGACTCCAGCGCCATCCTGGGCATAGACGATGGGGATGTTGGCGGAGAAGGATGCGGGATTGAACCAGTCGCCGACGATCTTCTTCGGGTACTCGATGGGCGCGACGAGATCGGGACGATTGCCAGGGTTGTTGACACCGGTGCTGAGGTCGAACGGCTGACCGGTGGAGAAGAGACCGATGATGTTGGTCTGCCAGCCACCGATCAGGAGGTCAACCGGGCGCGAGACGTTGGCCGCGAACTTCTGTCCCTTCCCGAAGGGGAAGGTATAGACCGTTGAGGCGCTGAAGATATGGCGCTCATCCTGGTTGGAGTTGCCATAGGACGCCATGGGATCGTTGTAGAGGGACACGGTTGACCCGGCGCCAAAGGCATCCGGTGAATCGTCAAGTGAGTGAGACCAGGCGTAGGACGCGGTGATGAGAGCGTTGCCCTGGCGATGCTCATAGTGGGCCTGGAGTCCGTTGTAGTTGGAGATGCCGTTATAGAGGTTGTAGGAGATGTCTCCCAGGTTCGGAAACGGCAGGGTGGGCGAGTTGAAACCATAGGTGTTGCCGGGGTAGTAGGTGGAGAGCCGGTCCGCGGACGTTCCGACGTAGGCGATGCTAAAGACGTCGCGAGCACCGATCTGCTGTTGGATCTGGACGTTGTACTCCTGCATGCGGCTATGTTTGTTGTTCGGGTTGACGGCCAGTCCGCCAAGGCCAAGCGGGGGGTCCAGCGGGTTGAAGTTTGGGAAACCGGGTTCCGGGAGCGGTGTGGTTACGGCTCCCGGGGCGGTGTAGCCAGGGCAGGAGTAGGCTGCGCCGGGGGCCGCGGTCTGTCCGGTAAAGGTGATGCAGTACCCGTTGCGAGCGTAGTAGGTGGTATTTCCGCCGAAGGGCGGTTGCTGGCCGAGCTGATTGCTGATGCCGCCGTAGTCAGGGAAGTAGAAGATGCCGTAGCCGCCGTGGAGTGCAGTTTTGCCATCGCCGGAGATGTCATAGGCGAAGCCGACGCGCGGGGCGAAGTTGAGGTAGTCCTGGTTGACGATGCTCCGGGGGACACCGTTCTGGCCGGCGAGCATAACGGTGCCGTTGTTGATATCGAAGGCTGCCTGCTGGTTATGCATCTCGTATGGCCAGGTGATGAAGTCCCAGCGCACTCCGAGATTGAGGGTCAAGCGGTGGTTCACACGCCAATCATCCTGCGCAAAGACACCGTCTTCCTGGCTGATCTCGCCGAAGTAGCCGTTCTGTGCGCCGATGCCGTAGTTGTCGACACCACCCACGAGCAGCTCGGTGTCTTCGAAACCAGTAAAGTCGGTTCCATTATCAGCGATGGCGAAGAAGCCCTTGCCGTCGATAGGGCGAAAGAACGAGACTTGGCGGCGAAGAAAGGTGCCACCGAACTTGAGGGAGTGCGGGCCACGTTGGAGGTTGAGAGTATCCGCGAGTTCGTAGGTATTCTGCGGCACGGCGAAAAGCCCGTAGTCGCCGCTATACTCGATTTCGTTGTTGGTTCCGCCGATCAGGGCGCCACCGCTGGTTTCGAGGTTGCGGTTGGCATTGACAATACCGAGGTCAGCAGAGATGTTCTGACCGTAGTTGGGCGGTTGATAGCCGTAGTTGTCGCGGTTGTAGGCGATGCGAAGTTCGTTGACGATCGAGGCAGAGAAGGTGCGGGTATAGCCGAGGTCGTATCCACGAGCGTGGGTGTAGTTAGAGCCGGCGTTATTGGGGAGGGTGGGCCCGAGCTCCGAGGTCTCGTTGGTGGTGGAGTTGTCATAGGAGAAGCGAAGGAAGAACAGATCCTTGGGGCTTGCGGCCCAGTCGAGCCGGGCATCGAAGGTGTTGTACTTGACGGCTGACTGCTGCTGCGCGAGGTAGTTCTGCAGGAGGCGGTCGGAGCGGGTGGGCAGCGGGAATGCATTGAGGTAATTGACCGCCGCTGGGTTGAGGCGTGTGGAGGTGATCATATTATCGAAAAAGGGCTGGCAGGTCTGCGGATCGTAGATCTGCCCCTTACTGTTGGCAGCGATGTTATTGTTCAGCTGGGCCGCTCCGGGGACGCATACGGGGAAGGTGGTGATGAAGCTGCCGTAGGTTTCCGCCGGGTTGAGCAGTTCAGAAAAATTGCCGGTCCGCATGAGGACCGTGGGAACGGTGATATAGGCGGAGTTGCCGGGCAGGCTCTCGCGCAATCCGGCGTAGTCGCCGAAGAGGAAGAGCTTGTCTTTGATGATGGGAAGGCCGACCGAGCCACCGAACTGGTTGCGATTGTAGGGGGGATTGGGGACGGGAGGTGCATCAAGAAAGCTGTAATTGGGGTTTGCGGCGAACTTCCCGCTGCGGTAAAACTCAAAGGCCGAGCCGTGGACGCTGTTGGTGCCGGATTTGATGGAGCTGACGACGAGGGCTCCCCCGGCGCGGCCAAACTGGGCAGAAGCTACGCTGGTGTCGACCTTGAACTCCTGGGTGGCTTCGACGGGAGGAAAGAAGAGGATGATGTTCTGCAGGCCGTCATTATTGTCGACGCCGTCGAGGATGAAGTTATTAGCCTGAGGACGGACTCCATTGACGGATAGGGCTCCTCCCCCGCTTTCGCCGTTGCGATTGACTGTGTCCTGCCCGGCTTCGCCGTAGGCTCCCTGGGTGACGCCGGGGGTAAGGAGCGCCAGGTTTAGGGCGTTGCGTCCATTGAGGGGGAGTTCGGTGATCTGCTTGCCTTCAATGGTTTCACCGAGCGTGGCGTCGGAGGTGTTGACGAGAGCGACGGCTGCCGAAACCTCGACGCTTGTCGTCGCGACACCGGGGGCCAGCTTGAACGACAGCGTCTGGACTTGGGTAACCACGACGCTAAAGGCGACGGTCTGGGACTGGAAGCCAGGCGCTTCTACCCTGGCCGTGTAGTTTCCAGGCGGCAGGGCGGCTATGTTGAGTTCTCCGGTCGCGCCCGAGGTTTCGATGCGAATGCTGCCAGTCGCATCATTGGTGAGGGTAAATTTGGCGTTGGGAAGTGCGGCGCCTGTGCTATCGGTGACGGTTCCGACAACGCGACCGGAATCGGATTGTGAATACATCGCGATTGTCAGCGTACAGGCAAGTACCGACCAGAGTGCCGCGGCACGCGCTATGCTCTTGATTTGTTGCCTTGTCATTCCTTTGCTACGAAGGGTGATCATATGAACTTCTCTCCAAGATGCTCCCGAAAGGCCTAAGTCCGGAAAGCTGGGTGCGAGCACAAACGTCGGCGTGAGGCGTGGCTGGAAGCAATGGATTGCAAGTTAACTTCACCTTGGTTTATTGTGTATGGGCAAACTGCTTATTTTCAGTGACTTCGTGAAACATCTTCCTGCGCATAGGAACGCAGCACGACCGGAAATTCGGCTGATATCCCGCGAGGCATAGGTGGAGGGCAGTACTGCTGTGGCTAGTTTAGTTAAGCTGGATCGCGTTTCCTTCGGGCTCTTTGAAGCGGACCTCAACACCGGCGAGTTGTGGAAAGCTGGATTTCGGATTCGGCTTCCCGGTCAGCCGTTCAAGGTACTGGCCGCACTCCTCGCAAGGCCAGGCGAGGTCGTCACCCGGGAAGAGTTACAGACTCAGGTCTGGGGTAGCAATACAAACGTCGACTTCGAACGCGCTCTCGCCGGTGCCATCAACAAGGTTCGAGAAGCGCTCGGCGATTCTCCAGAGAATCCTCGATTTATCGAGACATTGACCAAACGCGGGTATCGGTTCATTGCACCGGTGACCGTGCTGAATAGTGCGGCTACCGCTCAGTCGGAACTGAATCGCTCAAAGCCGATCCTCAGCGAAGCTCTTACAATTCCTCCGGTAGTCCCTTCACGCATAGCTCAGCCTCCCGCCAATATTGGCATCGCCGGAGAGAGGGCGGTAGTGACCGCCGACCGCCCTCCGAAAGACGCTCTGAGCCGACGCGAGAAGGTATTCGCCGCACTTGCGATACTCTTCCTGCTCAGCACCTTAGCCGCGCTCGTTCTCTCGCGGAAACGAGTTGATCGAGCTCCGCTTCGCATCGATCAACTGACAAACAACACGCCTATCTCTGTAGGGCCACCGAACATGGAGACTCTGCCAACCCTGGCCGCCGATGGCGATCGCGTTTTCACCTCGGTCGACTTCAATGGTGTTCCTCGCCTTTCGGTGATTTTTACGAGCACGGGCGAGATACAGCCACTGCCGATGCCGAATGAGCTGGCTTCCAACTCGCTCGCCGACATTTCCCGCGATGGCTCCAAATTATTGCTCAGGAGCCGTTTATCCTCTGAGTCAGAACAGCCACTCTGGGTGGTGCCGTCGGCTGGAGGGAGTGCGCTACGGGTTGGCGGAATACTTGCTCATGACGCGGCCTGGATGCCCGACGGCAACAGTGTGATTTATGCCAACGGGAACGATCTCTTACTCATCCGGCTGGACAGTGGGGTTACGAAGCTCTACGCACATCTTCCTGGACGAGCGTTCTGGCTCCGCTGGTCTCTGGATGGCAAGATATTGCGCTTTACCCTCATGGATCCCATAACCCATGGATCTTCCATCTGGGAGTTAGCCGCCGATAGTCGAAAAACAAAACCTCTATCCGAGACGATGATCGATGGATTTTCCGTCGGGTGCGGAACCTGGACTGCCGATGGAAATGCCTTCATCTTTCAGGCGAGCGACAACCGAACGAGCAATCTGTGGGAGCTGCTGGGAAGCGGACGAGGCTCGACATTGATCCAGCTGACAAACGGACCACTTCGCTATATCTCGCCTGCTGCGGCCCGTTCTGGTTCCCGTTTTTTTTTCTTGGGCTTGAGTGAACCCTCAGGGATGCAGGAGCTCGTCGTATCCGAACACGCTTTTCGGCCCGCACCAGCATTTTTGGCCGACTCGAATCGAGTCGACTATTCGCGCGATGGGAGCTGGGTTGCCTGGACCGACAATAATGGCCGACTTTGGAGGGCGCGCTCAAAGGACGGCTCTGAGAAACTGCAACTCACTCCAAGCTCGCTAGAGGTTTTCTCGGCACACTGGTCTCCGGATGCAACACACATCGCCTTGATGGCGCGCACCCGCGGCAGCGTCTGGCAGATCTACACGGTCGCTGCCGACGGCGGAACTCCAGAACGGCTCCTCGAGGAACTACGCAATGAGGCGGACCCGAGCTGGTCTCCCGACGGTCGCAGTATCGTCTTTGGCCGCGAACCAGACCTGATGGGCAAGGAACCGGGGCCGCGCACGATCCAAATTCTCGATCTCGCCAGCCACAGAGTGATGACCCTCCCAGGTTCCGATGGTCTCTTCAGTCCTCGGTGGTCGCCGGATGGCCGGTGGATAGCCGCCCTCACTCTCGATCAGAAAGACGTAGAGTTATTTGATATCACTCAGCGGCGTTGGAAGCACCTCGCCACAACGAGTGCCGCTGACCCGGTCTGGAGTCCCGACAGCATGTCGATTTTCGTTCACGCGTATCTAGCCGACGAAGAGCCAATTCTCAACATCAGTGTGCCCAATGGAGCGGTTCAAGTCGTTGCGAACCTGAGCGATTTTCATAATGGAGAGATGGCCAACTACTTTTTCGGCGGAATCACTCCGACGAATGCGCCGCTGGTTCAGCCACGCATCGGAACGGGCAATCTGTACACCACAACTCTTGATCTGCATTAGCGCAAAGTGTAGCTTGTAGCGCTTTGACTCGCTTTCAGCAAAGCGGTCCACACTGTCCCTTTCTTCGAGAGGACTGCGACGGAATCGCTTCCAGCGAAGACTTGCTTCCGCACGGGCTGCCAGCCAACGATCTCAAGCTTGAGTTCCGTCCACCAGGGATGGAAGGTGCCCTCGCTAGCGGATAAAGCCACCTCAAGGCTCCCATCCCCATTTTGGAGGCAATTGAAGTTCTGCCGAAAATAACTGCCGTGGCGATAATCGAAGCTGATTCCGTCATCGAGGTAGATTTCACCATGACACGTCGTTGGCGTGGCGCCGGGAGTTGCATAAACCCGTAAGGTCAGCGGCCCCCAGGGTTCCTCCATCGTACTCTGCATTAGCGGCGAAATCGGCAATATGCTTCCCCCTCGAACATAGACAGGAAGTTCGGCCAGGGTTGGCGTCACCATCAAAGGCTTACTCTGTGTCAGTTGATCACGCTTCTCCAGGTCAAGCTGCACAACCGGCTGGCTCCGCGTGTACTGCTCATTGGTCCAGTAGTTGTACCAGACTCCGGGAGGAAGATGAGCCTCGTAGGGCGCTACTTCTTCGGGAGACGGATTTGGCGCAACCAACACATCCGGACCGAACATAAACTCGCTGCCACTTTGAAGATCGAAGGGAGTCCCATCGGCGGTTGCATCCGGGAACTCCAGGAAGAGAGGACGCATGATGGGCAGTCCGGTTCTCGAGGTTTCTTCCGCCGTACTGTAGAGATACGGCATTAGCTTATATCTTTCCTCGATATAGCGGCGACGGATCGCCTCATGGTCCGGCCCATCCACCCAGGGTTCGTGGTCGCGCGTCCCCTTAGCGGCATGATCTCGGTCAATCGGTTGAAATGCAGCCAGCTCAATCCACTTTGTGAGCAGCTCAGGCGAGGGAGAACCGGCAAATCCCCCGACATCGGCCCCGGACATGGAGAAGCCGCTCAGGCCTAGGTTCACAATCTGCGGAACAGTCATTCGCAAATGGTTCCACGTTGAGCTGTTGTCGCCGGTCCACGTCGCAGCATAGCGTTGGCCTCCTGCGTAGCTCGCGCGGGTCAATACGAATGGTCGCTGGTTCGGCTCAAGCTTGAGCAGACCATCGTACGTAGCGCGCGAGTTTTCCATTCCATAGACATTGTGGATCTCGAGGTGATTTGCAACTCGCGGCAAGAACCCTGGTTCGGCAATGCGATGCTGAACGTTATCCGGCATCGTCTTGGTCGGCACGTTGAAGACCGCGGGTTCATTCATATCGTTCCAGAAACCCGCCACCCCATCGTGAACGAAGGGCTGATAAAGCGTGCCCCACCAATCCCGCGTAACTTTGCGTGTGAACTCCGGGAACACAGCTGGTCCCGGCCAAACAGTTCCCACGTATGTTGTTCCCCCGGGTAACTTGACGAAGTGGTCTCCTGCTACTCCGCTGTCGTATGGCTTGTAACCGATGCCAGGCTGATTCGCAATGTGCAGGTCGGTGATGACCACCAAGTGAAACTGCTTGCGCTTCAACTCAGCCACCATCCCAGGAAAGTCTGGAAAGTTTTCGGAGTTGACTGTGAATGGGCGATTCTTCATTTGAAAATCGATATCCAGATAGAGCGTATCCGCCGGGATGTGGTCTGTCCGCAACCTGTCCGCAACCTCCTCGAGCCGCGCTCTCGTCTCGTAGGAGTAGCGCGATTGCTGAAACCCGAGCGCCCACATGGGTGGAAGTGGTGTCGGCCCGGTGAGCCACGCATACTCTTCAACCACCTTCTTAGGATCCGGCCCGTACATCAGGTAGTAATCAGCTGGTCCATCGACCGCAGCCATGCTGAACTGATCGACATCTTCGCGGCCGAAGTCGAAGGTGGTTCGAAAGGTATTGTCCAAGAAAACGCCCATCGCCCGCCCTCGCGTCATCTTGAGAAAGAAGGGTATGGACTTGTAGATCGGATCGGTCGACTCCTGCCAGCCAAAGTTATCCGTATTCCACATCGTGAAGGTCTC
>FSXA01000474.1_pt1 | contig 28422 bp, 14 predicted proteins | sample 1638081 | NCBI WGS metagenome assembly FSXA01 (sample SAMEA3914788, study PRJEB12502) | metagenome | biome: forest; material: soil | place: Canada | collected 2011-07-03 | depth 0.1 m
CAGGAGCAGAGCTACTTCAGGTTACTCCCATTCGTGCCGGCTCAAATTCGATGCCTCGCTCTCAACGAGATCCTTGCCGGAAAATCCGCGCCTGCTATCAGCGCAACAAGGCGCGCGACATTTACGACCTTGGCATGTTCGCTACCCGGCCCCTCAATCAAGCTCTGATTCGCCGCATGGTTGTCATTAAGCTGTGGCAAGCCCGCGACTCATTCGATCCGGCCGCGCTGGTCAAGAAATTTGAAGATGGGCGCGACTTCGACTGGGATGATCTTCGCCAGTTGACGCGGCGCTCGGGTGAAATCGACAAGGACAGAATCACGAGAGACTGTGTGCGGGGCTTCTCGTTTCTTGCGGCGCTGACTCCCGAAGAAGAGAAACTCGCCAACGATCCGCATCAGCGTGAGCAAGCACTCCGCGAAGAGCTGAAGGGGAGTTTGCCGAACCTGTAGATCATCTCTTCGCGGGGCGAGCGAAATCCGAATATAACACTTCGGTTTGACTGAAGTGCAAATGGTGCACCTTCCGAATCCGGCTAGCTGGCCGGCAATGCCGTGCTCCAATCCGATGTCTGGCGGATGATTCGCCGGCGGGCGCTCGCGGCTGGGATCAAGACCGAGATCGGCTGCCACACCTTCCGGGCGACCGGCATCATCGCTTACCTCAAGAATGGAGGCCGACTCGAGATCGCCACAGATGGCTGCCCACGAATCAGCCAGGACGACCGGCCTTTACAATCGCAGAAGCGATGAGGTCTCGCTCGATGAAGCCGAGCGGATTAGTATTTGAGGTTTGATTTGCAAACCTCATCAAGCACCGCCTCTTGGAAACGATTGCACTGCACAGCAACAGTTTGGAAGGTGGCCCAAAGGTGCTACAGCGCAATGCCAGAAAGCGATGTGTACTGGAGGGGTTTGAGGTGCACTCATGGATCCTCGCGCCACCATCCTCCTCGGCCATTACGACTATCGCCTCGTCGGCCTGTCGATTCTGATTGCTGTCTTTGCGGCATATGCAGCTCTGGACCTCGCCGGTCGAGTGACAGCGGCACAAGGAAGTACCCGGTTCATTTGGTTGGGCGGCGGTGCTCTCGCAATGGGGATGGGCATCTGGTCGATGCACTACGTCGGGATGGAAGCCTTTCGACTTCCCGTAGCGGTTCAGTATGACTGGCCCACAGTCCTGCTTTCCATGGCGGCGGCCGTTTTTGCCTCAGCGGTGGCTCTGTTTGTGGTGAGTCGCAAGACGATGGGGATGCCCGCAGCTGTCCTTGGCAGCCTCCTGATGGGGAGTGGGATTGCGGCGATGCACTACATCGGGATGGCCGCCATGCGGCTCCCTGCGATGTGCAGCTATTCCTCTGGCTTGGTCACGCTTTCTGTGGTTCTGGCTATCGTCATAGCTTTTGCGGCGATGTGGTTGACGTTTGGCGTGAGAGGCCAAGTTGCGACTTGGAGTTGGCGAAAGTCAGGAAGCGCACTGTTGATGGGGCTGGCGATTCCAACCATGCACTACGTTGGTATGGCAGCGGTCAGTTTTATGCCTGCTTCACTGACGGCTTCCGAACTCACGCACGCGGTCAGCATCTCTGAATTGGGCGTAGCTGGAATAGCCCTAGTTGCCTTGACCGTTCTGGGGCTGGTGTTCCTCGCGTCCATGCTAGATCGGCGGTTTTCGATCCATACGATGGAACTGGAGTTGAGCGAAGAGCGCTACCGGATGATGGCTGAGGTGAGTGCTGAACGAGAAAAAGCAAAGATTGCTGCCGAAGCGGGAAGCCAGGCAAAGAGTGAATTTCTTGCGAATATGAGCCACGAGATTCGCACTCCATTGAATGGCATCATCGGGATGACCGACCTCACCCTCGAGACGGAGCTGACGCGAGAGCAGCGCGACAATCTGGATACGGTCAAGTTGTCCGCCGATTCCTTGCTCAATGTCGTCAATGACATACTGGACTTTTCGAAGATTGAGGCAGGCAAAGTAGATCTGGAAGAGCTCGATTTCGATCTATGCGAGTGCGTCGAAGGAGCTCTCAAGACGCTCGCTTTTCGGGCAGATGAGAAAGGTCTCGAACTGTTGGGCGAGGTTTCTCCCGATATCTCCGAGATGGTAGTCGGCGATCCTGGGCGCCTTCGCCAAATATTGATCAACCTGATTGGAAATGCACTGAAGTTCACCCTTGCAGGCGAGGTAGGTCTGAAGGTGCAAACCGACCTGATCGAGGAAAAAGCGGCAGTGCTTCACTTCATCGTGTCCGATACGGGAGTGGGCATCGCGCCGGAAAAATTGAAGAGCATCTTCGATTCGTTCAATCAGGCCGACAGCTCCACAACTCGTGAATACGGAGGGACCGGCCTCGGGCTTACGATCTCCAAGCGCCTGGTTGAAATGATGGGTGGGCGTCTCTGGGTCGAAAGCAAACTAGGGGTGGGATCGAGTTTTCACTTCACTGTGAAGCTGGGAACCGCCGCGCGGCGAGAGCTTGTGATCGGAAAGACCGCAGGTTTCGAGATTTTGCGCGGTGTCAAGGTGCTGATTGTGGATGACAATCGCACGAACCGCAGGATACTCGAAGGACTGGTAAAGCTGTGGGGAATGAACCCCACAGCGACCTCCGATGCGGAACAAGCCTTGATAGAGCTTTCGGCTGCACGGGATGCTAACGATCCGTACGGCCTCATCTTGACTGACATGCACATGCCCAAGATGGACGGATTTGGGCTCGTCGAACACATCAAGGAGCAACCCGAATTATCTACAGCAACGATCATGATGCTAACCTCGGGCGGTCAACGTGGAGACGCCGCGCGTTGTGGAGAGTTGGGAATCGCTGCCTATTTGCTGAAGCCGGTTCGCCAGGGAGAGTTGCGCGAGGCAATCGCGCGGGTGTTGAGCGCAAAGGAACAAGCGGGAGCGATTCCTATGATCACTCCATACTCCCTGCAGGCAGATGCTGTCCCAGTAAGGAGCTTGCACATTCTGTTGGCGGAAGACAACGCGGTCAACCAGAAGCTGGCGATACGACTACTTGAGAAGCGGGGGCACCACGTGTCCCTCGCCTCCAATGGGCGAGAGGCGTTATCTGCACTTGAGAAAAGCCCGTACGATCTGGTCTTGATGGACGTGCACATGCCAGAGATGGATGGCCTGGAAGCTACCAAAAACCTCCGACAGAAGGAGAAGGCGGAACATTCTGAACACCGGCAGGCGGTAGTTGCGATGACGGCATTGGTGATGAAGGGCGATCGCGAACGTTGCGAGGAGGCTGGCATGGACGGCTATCTTTCAAAGCCGATCCGACCCCAGGAATTGGACGCGGTCCTGGATACGTATCTCGCTCGGAACCGGAAAGACGTCTCCATCGTGACTTCTAGCGTGCCGACGGAAGCTTCGGTTTGTACAGAGGAACTTTTCGAGCGGATCGAGGGCGATCGCACGTTGCTTTCGGAATTAGTCGTATTGCTTCGCGAAAGCTATCCGGGACAAATTAGATCGGCGCGGGAGGCCGTGATGCAGAACGATGCCGCAGCGCTCCAACGAGTGGGGCATTCGCTGAAAGGCGCATTGGGGAATCTTGCTGCGCCAATTGGATCGAGGATTGCCTTCGAACTCGAGTCGATGGGAAAGAGTGGCGACCTTGGGGCTGCGAAGACCAAAATAGATCTGCTCGAGGAGGAACTGACTCGCGTAATGGAGACGTTGGAAGGTCTGTGTCTGGAGGCGGTGCAGTGAGAATTCTCGTCGCAGATGATGACCCAGTCTCGCTACATCTGATGGGGCGAATGCTGAAGCACAGCGGATATGAGGTAATGACGGCTGACAATGGACGGCAGGCAGCGCGTGAACTATGTAAATCAGGAGGACCCCGGCTCGCACTGATCGACTGGATGATGCCCGAGCTGGATGGGCCAGGTGTCTGCCGTGAGGTGCGGCGTAGGCACGACGACGCGTATGTGTATATGTTGCTACTGACCGCAAAGCAATCGAGTGGAGATGTCGTTCACGGTCTCGAGGCTGGGGCGGATGATTACCTTACGAAACCTTGTCACCCCGCCGAGTTGAAAGCGAGGCTTAGTACCGGCCGACGTATCCTTCAGCTCGAAGACAGACTCGTCGAGGCGCGCGAGGAGATGCGCTACAAAGCTACTCATGACGCACTCACGTCTTTGTTAGACCGAGGAGCCATTCTTTCTTTGCTTCAAGGCGAGCTGCGCCGGTCAACACGGGAACAATCTCCACTGTCATTGCTTCTTTGCGACCTCGACCGCTTCAAGAAGATCAATGATACTTATGGGCATATGGCTGGCGATGAGGTACTGCAGCAGGTGTCCAAACGCCTTCTGAACGCTGTTCGGTCAAGTGACGATGTTGGCCGGTATGGCGGTGAAGAGTTCCTCATTGTGCTGAATGGGTGTAGCAACAGTGAGTTGAAAGAGCGTGCCGAGCAGGTCCGGAACTCCATCAATTGTCTTCCCTGCGTGACCTCTTATGGAACAATATCGCTAACTTTGAGCATTGGCGCGATCACGGTCGAGAATTGGGACAGGTTACTTCCGATTGAGCCATTTCTGAAAGAGATTGATGCTGCGCTGTATCGGGCAAAAGATGCTGGTCGGAATCGAGTCGTGTATGCGGAATTGCCAATTGCCGTTTGAGTGCCGTTACCGACCAACCGCCCGACACACGTCGGATGGGTTTGACCTCACGCCTCAATGAGTAACTCGCCCTGATATGGACGCTGCTTTACCTGACCGAATGCGGAGAAGACATTCCCTCTTTTCGTGGGCAATCTTGGGCGCAGTCAAAAGCATGCGCCATATAATCTATGCAGAGACCAAGCGGACACCTCCGAAATCCTCCTCCAAGACCTGCAACAAAAGTGGCAAGTCCCTTGCTTGTAGGAAAGCGCCCAGTATCAGCTCAAGTCAATCACTGCTTGGAGGATTCAATTGAAAGATCAAATATGGAAGCTGGCTATCAAGATCCAGAGCCTGCTACACCGCGAGGAGGGGCAGGATTTGATTGAGTATGCGCTTGTGTGGCCTTGATTGCTCTCCAACGACGGCGGGCATGAGAGGTGTGGCCGGCGCTATCAATACTGCCTTCACCAACATTTGGCTCGAAGCTCACGACCTACACGGGATAATCCATGGCCGCGCATGAGTCAGCCAGGACGACCTGCCTAAGCTGCCGCGCGGATCGTGAAAGGAATCGAGAGGCGCGAGAAGCGCATTATCGTGGGCGCCCATGCACATTTTCTGGAACGGCTACAGAGATAGTGCCTGTCTCGTACACTCGCTTGGTGTCACGCGATTGAGGTTGCTACGAATGAAGACACACCCGCCCGCGGTCTGGGTTCCAGACCTTTGCCGCTGTTTAGCAGATGTCTGGGAGCGTTGTTGTTCGCCGTGATCGGGATGGATCGCTACTGCGCCAAGGAACATCTCCAAACCGGTGGACCTCTGCCGGCGGAAAGCAGAGGTTAGCGCCCCGTCAACACCCGCGAAATCGAGGGTGCTGACGAGGGTGCTGAGATTTTTCTTAAGGGGGCTTTCCAATGATTTTGAGTGCCTTACTTAGCCTTCGATGCTCATGAAATCAATGGTTTACAACCATTTGTATAACTGTCACAGCAGAGGTCGCGGGTTCGAGCCCCGTCGTCCCCGCCATAAACCGAATAAAATGAATGGCTTATGGCGTAGTGACAATCTTAGTTTTATCCCGCAAGGGTGCTGAGTTTCCGGCACCTTTTTTGCTGCCTTCCAGCATTAGCGGTTCCCGTTGCGAGGGTGCTGGCGAGGGTGCTGAAATTCTTGCCCTTCCGGCTTCCATCACCATCTCCATCACTTTGTTGTTGGCATCCCGTTTCGTCTCGGAGATCGCTCGCATGTAGATGTCGAGCGTAATCCGGGGTTCGCGTGACGCAGGAGTTCCTGGGCTGTCTTCAGGTCCGCACCGGACGCTCTCAGGTTGGTTGCCAGAGAGTGACGGAAGCTATGCCACCCGATCCCCTTGCCGATGATCTTCGCCCGGACCAGCGCCGGGCGGATGACTCTCTTGAGAACCATGTCGGGCGTAATAGGCTGTTTCCCCTCTTTCCGATTTGACGGAAAGAGAAAGTCGTCATCGTCGTTTATGCTTGGACTCCTTACGCCACTCATTCAGGCATTCGACCACGGATGAATGCAACAGAACTGGCCTACGGCTGGCCTCGGTTTTCGTGTCTCCGAAGTGATTCCGAACTCAGGAGCGTAGGACATTGACCTGGACTTGCGATGCGAGGCTGGCAATCAAGAGTAACCATGGAAGCATCCAGTTTGATTCGGCTAGCTCCCAAGGCGCACTTTGTCATATCGATATACCCATAACTCAACAGGGGTGACCCACAAGTGGGTCGTATCATGCCGAGAGCCTGCCATCTGGCAGAGCAGTCAGCAGAGTCAGGCAGATCGGTGGATTAACTGGTATTTGATGGGTTTGGCCAACTCACCCAAAGTGGCATGTCACGCCTTTTGTGGTATTGGAATAAACGTGCACACGTGTCAGACTTCTGTATGCTCGTGCCAACTGCGGTGCCCCAAATAGCCCCGATACAGCACACTCGGCGCCAAGGCGAACGCGATATATGCTTCCGCTTTGGCCGGAGACTGCGTGAACTGCGCAAAGAACGTGGGATGACCCAAGATCGGTTGGCTGACGAGTTTGGGATCAACCGAAGTTATCTCAGCGATGTCGAAAAAGGCAAAAAATCGATCGGATTGGCAATGACTGAGGTCATTGCGCTGGGTTTCAAGATCAGCCTATCTGAGTTGCTGAGGGGGCTCTAGGCTGGCCGAGCAGCCTTGCAATCTGCCACCACAGCCCGGCGAAATTCACGAATGTGGGCGATCTCATAGCAGAACATATCGCCAGTTTGCTTCGGAAGCAAGACCCAACCGGAGGAACCGACAGCCAGCTGACTCAAGAAATGCATATCTAGCCAAACGTTGAAACCCAACCCAAGACGCGGTGGTTCTCATTCTCGACTACTCTCCAGGTTGCGAAAGTCCGTTTTTAATAAAGTGATTCAAGTTCGAGCGTGCCTCCAGATCACTGATCACGTCGGGTATGCTTTTGAATGCGAGCCGCGTACGGCTTTGCGGGGAATCCAATGAAGACAACCTTTCTGTCCGCCCTTATGCTGTGCATCTGCCCTGCTGCCTTTGCCTCATCGACCATCACCACGCGCCCTGACGATCCGAAGGCGGTCTATCTCAACGCCCCCGCCGCGAATGCTGACAGCTCCGACGCCTTGCAGGCCGCCATCGACAAGGCTGAAGGCACGGCGCGCGAAGGTATTGTCTTCATCCCCGCTGGCCATTACACCCTCACGCGCACCATTTATGTGTGGCCAGGTGTACGACTGATCGGCTACGGCGCCACACGGCCCGTTTTCGTTCTGCCTCCCCACACTCCGGGTTTTCAGAAGGAGATGGGCGTGATGGTCATGTTCACGGGCCTTGCACACAGCGAGCCCACGCGGACCGGGGGACCCGTTGCCTTTCCGCCGTTCGGATCCGTCCCACCGAACAACAATGTGGCCGACGCCAACTCGAGCACGTTCTATTCGGCGATGACGAACATCGATGTCGAGATCGGCGACGGCAATCCGGCTGCCGTCGCCATCCGTTTCCACGTTGCGCAGCATGCCTTCCTCACCCACATGGACTTTCACATTGGCTCAGCCCTTGCCGCGCTCTACCAGGTCGGCAACGAGGCCGAGGACGTGCATTTCTACGGCGGCCGCTATGCCATCCTCACCGAAAAAACCTCGGCCGCCTGGCAGTTCACGCTGATTGATTCCACCTTCGAAGGCCAGCGCGAAGCCGCCATCCGTGAGCACGAAGTGGGCCTCACCCTTATCCGCGATACATTCCGCAATGTTCCCACCGCCGTCGATATTGACCCCGGCTACCCTGACGAGCTCTGGGTCAAGGACTCGCGCTTTGAGAACATCGCAGGCCCGGTGGTCACCATCAGCCTGGAGCAAAGCCCACTTACTGAGATCGGTTTTGAGAATGCAGTGCTCCGAAATGCACCGACCTTTGCCAAGCTCCGCGAAAGCGGCAAGACCATCCCCGGCAAAGCCGCAATCTACCGCGTCAGCAGCTTCAGCTACGGCCTTATCGTTCCCGGCGAAGGGAGGACCGGCTCCATCGGCATGGACTACGAGGCCGCACCGCTCACCGCAATGCCTTCGCCGCTCCTTCCCGCAATCCGCTCCCTGCCACCCAGCGAAGAATGGGTCAACGTACACACGCTCGGCGTCAAAGGCGACGGCGCAACCGACGACACCGCAGCGTTGCAGAACGCCATTGCCACGCGTCGCGTCCTCTACTTTCCCAGCGGCCATTACATCGTACGCGACTCGCTCACACTAAAGCCCGACACGGTTCTCATCGGCCTGCATCCGACGCTCACGCAGATCGACCTGCTCGACGAAACCCCCGGCTACCAGGGTATCGGCGCGCCCAAGCCCGTGATTCTTGCACTCCCCGGCGGCACCAATATCTTCAGCGGCATCGGTGTGTTTACCGCCGGCATCAATCCGCGCGCCGTCGCTGTTTTGTGGAAGGCAGGCGAAAACTCGCTCATTGACGACGTGCGTTTCCTCGGCGGCCACGGCAGTGGCACCAATCCCTACAACAACGACCACACCGCCGACTCCGACCTGCGCAAGCGGTGGGATGGCCAGTATCCCAGCCTCTGGATCGCCGACGGCGGCGGCGGCACCTTTGCCGATATCTGGACGCCCAACACCTTCGCCCAGGCCGGCTTTGTCGTCTCCAACACCACCACGCCCGGTCACGTCTACGAACTCTCCAACGAGCATCACGTCCGTAATGAAATCAAATTCGACCATGTGGCGAACTGGGATATCAATGCGCCACAGACCGAGGAAGAAGCCGGCGAAAGCCCTGAGTCGCTGTCGCTCGAAATCGGCTGGTCCCACGACATCACCATCGCCAACTATCACGCCTACCGTGTTGCGCGTTCGCGCGCGCCGTTTCCCACCGCTGTCCGCGTTTACAACTCATCGGACATCCACTTCCGCAACGTCCACATCAACGCGGAGAGCGGCTACCCCATCTGCGACGACAACGGCTGCGGCACTTTCCTGCGTCTCAGCAAGTTTCCATATGAGAATGCCATCGAAGACGCGACACATCACCTCGAAGTTCGCGAGCGCGAGTTCGCTGCCCTCGACATTCCAGCCGACCCTCCGCAACCGCTCATTCCCGCCGCAAGCGCCGTCCTGGCTCCGGGCGCGAAGGTAAAGAAGCTTGAAGACGGTTTCTTCTCCATCTCCGGCGCAGCGGTCGACGCGGCAGGCAAGCTTTACTTCGTCGATCATCACAACCAGCGGATCTACGCCTGGTCCGAGAAAGAAGGCCTCACAATCGAGCGCGACACCCCTCTCGATCCCGTCAATCTTGCCTTCGACCAATCGGGCAACCTCATGGTGCTTTCATCGGCAGGCTCCGAAGGCACGGTCTACTCGTTCCGCCCCGGCAGTTCCGCCGAGCAACTGACTGTTCTCCATCCACAGGACGCCAGCTCCCATCCGAACGCTTCCGTCCTGCTGCCCGCCAACTGGTGGAATAACGGTGAGTTTAAAGATCAGCTCAACCTCGACACGATGCAGTTCGCCACGCTAGCCGAGATGTTCGCCGCCGACGCAACCACTCCGAAGCGCCGCGAATACGTCTCTGCGGACGGCAGCGTTTTCCTCCCCGCGAGCCGCGTCTTCCAGCAGGGCCCCGCCACGGATATATCCGGCTGGCGTTTCAGCGACAACCTCGACACGTATGGCTTTCTCACCGCGAAGCCGGGCCAGCGTGTCTACGTCAGCAGCGAGTCTGAAGACATCACATACGTGGCGCAGGTAAAAGCAGATGGCACACTCACGGATCTCCATCCGTTCGCCAGACGCGGGGGCGAAAGTGTAGCCATCGATGTGAGTGGCAATGTCTACGCAGCCAACGGCGAGATATTTGTCTACTCGCCCACAGGCAAGCAAATCGCACAGATCGATGTCCCCGAGCGCCCGCTGCAACTTATTTTCGGCGGAGCGGATCGCAAGACCCTCTTCATTCTCGCGCACCATGCGCTGTTCGCCGTCCACGTGCGCTAGAGCGTGTGGATGTGATTGCTGAGATTGTCACGTATGCGGATTACATCGCCTTCTCGGAACGTCTTCGCGAGACCCACCTCACGGAAGACGGGGGTAAGCCCCTCACTTGTCGGTGACACAATGGCGTCTTGGCACTTAGAAGTCCTCGGGTTCACTAACATCTAATATGAGTCAGCGCACAAGCATGCGTCCGTCGTCAGTCTGCCTGGAGGACAATCAATCCGTGTCATCACGGCGCCGTTCTTCCTGGGAACAAAGATGGAGGCTTTTCGGAGACGCGGCAGAATGGACTTTCAGGCCAGTCATGATCTCGAAGATTCCCTCGCTGTTATCGAGGGATGCGACACGCTGCTTCAGGAGATAGCCAACTCTCCGCAGGATCTGCGGCACTATCTTGCTAAAGCGGCAAAGACTTTGCCTGCGGAACCTAGACTTCTCGATGCGCTTCCTGGCAGGAACCCTCGCTTGAAATTTCTTCCAAAATTCGGTTGACAGCTGGATCAGTTTGGGTGTCAACTTCTCCTCCGAGAAAGGATTCATAGAATCAATTCTGCGAACGTTTAGTTTTCCCCACCCGTGCAAGCGAATGCACAAGCAGCGTTGAAGCGATTCTGATCCTTTCCGCTATCCCGCAATCCTTCGAATCGTGCGTGCGAAGGCACGTCTACGCACGGTCGCGTTTGCGGTCAACCTCCCCGAAGCTCTAACACGAACTGAGGACCACCCATGATCGAACGATTTGAAGCACTCAGTACTTTTGGCCAAAGTACACAAAAATTCCAAGGGAGCTTGCGCAGAGCGGCACTGCTGTTTGTTCTGCTGCTTGTCGCATCCCTGCCGGCGTTGGGCCAACTCACCACGGCTGACATTTTGGGAACCGTCACCGATGCGAGCGGCGCAGTCATTCCGAACGCGCAGGTCACCATAACGAACCAGGGAACCCAGGAGAAGCGGACCACCACCAGCAATGCGTCCGGCGATTACCTGTTCTCCCTGCTTCCGCCCGGACACTACTCCGTCCAGGTCAAAGAAGAGGGATTCAAGGGCTTCAATACCAACGACTTAGCCATCGAAGCGGGCGATCGGGCGCGGGCCGATGCGCACATGGATCTGGGTTCGACCGACCAGACCGTTACGGTCGAAGCAACGACGCCCCTGCTGCAGGCCGATAGCGCAACCGTCAGTTCGACCGTAACGGAAAAGGCGGTGCAGGATCTGCCCCTGAACGGACGCAACTTCGTCCAGTTGGTACAGTTGGTTCCCGGCGCGAATGAAGGCCCCGGAAACGGCCTGACAAGCGGCGGCCGTCCCGACGATCGGAGACAGAGCGCGAGCTTCTCTGTGAACGGACAGGACAACGTTTTGAATGACTTCACCGTCGACGGCATCGACGATAATGAGCGCATCATCGGCACCATCGGTGTGCGGCCGGACGTGGAAGGCATTCAACAGATCACCGTCGAGACCAACAGCTACGCTCCTGAAGCCGGCCGCACGGCGGGCGGTGTCGTCAGCCTCATCACTCGCTCGGGCACGAATCACTTTCACGGCACGGCGTACGAGTTCTTCCGGAATGACGCGCTGGACGCTCGTAACGTTTTGGAAACCACGGGGCGCAAGCCCGAACTGCGGCAAAACCAGTTTGGCGGAAGCATTGGCGGCCCGATCTTCAAGGATCGCACCTTCTTCTTTGGCGACTATGAGGGCTTCCGTCTGGTAACCGGTGTTACCTACCTCAACACGGTTCCCGACCAGAACGCGTACAACGACATCAATAGCGTCAACGGAGGAACTCCGCAGGCCCTGGTCAACGCCGGCAACGGTACGGCAAATATGCCGATCGACCCGGTCGCACTGAACTACCTCAAACTCTTCCCCGCGCCCAACCTTCCGGGCGAGACTAACAACTTCGTTCTCAGTCCAAACGAGACGCAGTCCAGCAACACCTTCGATGTTCGCGTCGATCATACGTTCAACCCGAATAACCTCCTCTTCGTCCGCTTTGACTACAACAAGGTGAACACCTTTACGCCGCCGGAACTGGGAACCGTGAACGGCCTCCAGATCGCCGGCAACGAATACAATTTCTCGGGTCCGTCGACCGACTTTGCGAACCAGTGGGGGATCGGCTTTACGCATATCTTCAGTCCCCAGCTGGTGCTTGATCTGCGCGCCGCCTACACCCGCATCAACAACCTCTCGCTGCCGTTGAACTACGGGATGGGCGCGGACCAGAAGGTTGGGCTCCCAACCAACATGAACTTCAACGCGGAGTCGGACTCGTTGACGCCGTTCACCTTCAACGGGTTTGCCGGCATCGGTGACGGTACCTATGTCCCGCTTCAGGACATCGACAACACCTTCCAATACGAGGGAACCGTAAGCTACAGCCTTGGCAATCACCAGATCCGGGCGGGCGCGAGTTACATTCGCCGCCAGTCCCGCAACCTCCAGAGCGCGGATTCGTCAGGAACCTACGGCTTTGGCCTGGTGACGGATAACGTAACCGGCAACCAGACGCAGACGAACATCAACGTCCTGGCGTCGACCATGGTGGGAGCCTTCAACAGCCTCAGCCGCAACTACGATATCGACACCCCCGACTATCGCACCTACGAACCCAGCTTCTTCGCGCAGGACTCGTGGAAGTTGACCCCACGGTTGACCGTGCTCTACGGCGCTCGCTACGACCTCTTCACGCCCTTCACCGAAGCGCACAACCACATCGCCAACTTCGACTATTTCGAGGCGCGGAACAGCACCCCGACCAATATCGCCGACGCCCTCAAGGTCGCCGGTGTCAATGGTGTCGATGGTCATGCCGGTATCAAGGTCAACTACGACAACTTCGCACCCCGGGTGGGCTTCGCCTTCTCGGCGTCGCCTACTCTCGTCCTTCGCGGCGGCTACGGCCTCAGCTTCTTCCCCGGCAACTACACCTCCAACGCCGACCTGAAGAACGCTCCGTTTACCTCCGTGTTCCAACCCAACTGCCAATCCGCAGCCGCCATCGCGATTCAAACCGGGACCGCCAATGGCGCTGTCGGGGCGAAGACCATCAACCCCGTCTGCAACACCCCTGGGACGGCGGGCGCTGGAGCTCCCACGACTCTTGACGCGGGCCTGCCACTGCCGTCGCCTCAAACCCTCTCCAGCAACGGCCTGTCCTTTACGTCGGAGGATCCGCGGTCCCGTTCCGCGCTGATCCAGCAGTACAACCTCCAGGTTGAGCAGCAGTTCGGCGAGAACGTGTTGACCATCGGCTATGTGGGCAACATCGGTTCGCGTCTGCCGCAGACTCTCCAGGACATCAACAATCCTCTTCCTGGCGATCCGAGTAACCCGAACTACAACACCTCCCGTCCGCTGAGCACGGTCAATGCCGTACTCAACGGCAATCCCTTGTTGCCTAACCTGAGTGGCGTCAGCTGGCTGCAGAGCGAAGGCATCTCCAACTACAACGCGCTGCAGACCTCCTTCCAGCGTCGCTTCAGCCAGGGGCTTGCGTTGGATGCCAACTACACCTGGGGCAAGGCCATGAGCAACAACGTGGGCTTCTCGGAAGAGGGCGATCAGGGCTTCGGAGCGGCAAATCCATACAACACGCATATCGATTATGGTGTGGCGGAGAACGATATCCAGAACCGCTTCGCTCTCTCCATCAACTATCAATTTCAGTACGGCAAGAGCTGGCATGGTATCCAGAAGCATGCGCTTACGGGCTGGGAGGTCAACTCCATCGCGGTATGGCAGAGCGGCAAGCCGATCACCATTCTTAATGGCGGCGGCAGCGCCGGCTATGTCAGCGACTCGACCACGGTGTCGGAAGATTACACTGGAACACCGACAATGGTTACGCAGGCATATGGCAACCGGGCGATTCCGATCAACAGCAACGGGAACGACCGGCCCAACCAGGTGATGGACGCTCGCGGACCGAAGAAGCTGAGCGAGTGGTTCAACCCGTACGCCTTCGCTCCTCAACCGCTCGGCACCATCGGAAATGCCGTGCGCAACGATGTCTTTGGTCCTCGCTTCCGTCACGTGGACCTCTCCCTCTTCAAGAACTTCCCGGTTACGGAACGTGTGAATCTGCAGTTCCGCGCGGAGGCTTTTGACATCTCCAACACTCCCGACTACTACATCCCAAACAACAATGCGGGCAATCAGGAGTTGGGCAACGCCACCTACGACACGGTTACCGCGTCCGATCCGAACTACACCCCACGCGAACTTCAGTTCGCGCTTAAGGTGCAGTTCTAAAAGAAACGGTCCTGTAGTTTCGAGCAGTGGCAGAGAGTATCTCTCTGCCACTGCTTTTTGTTTGAGAGCAGGTTCCCCGTCGCACCTTTATGAACAGGGTCAGATCGCCAAACAGGGCTGGATGCCACGGGATTGCATGAGGATCAGCAGCAAAGCGCCTTATTGCCGGCAGGACGATCACAACCTGAAGCTCTAATCGCGGGCGAAGCGCGGGTGGGGAATTTGAAGGCGAGCCATCTAGATCATCCTATGTAAGAGGATTGAAAAGATGGTAGGCATGAGCGGGTTCCAAACCGCTGACCCTCTACCGTGTCAAAATCTGCGCACCCCCTCACCGAAGGCCATCAAAGCTCCCATAAAACAGGCTATTCTTAAAATCTCGGTTTCGCAGTCCACGAGGTTTTGAATCCTTAGGAGCTGAAATCACACTATGGGCAACGAAATTCCTGGCTACAACTACGGAGACCGAGAAGTTGCCCGTTCCCCCCTTTCTGACAAGGAGCTGGAGCAGCTCAAGGTAGGAGCGGGTCTTACACACGAGGACGTTCTCTATCTCCGCATGGCTGGCGAAGTTCTACAAGACCAAACTGCCGAGATCGTGCATCGGTGGAGATCCGACATCATCGCCCACATCCCCCATCTTGCAAAACACTCTCGTGCTCTTGATGGAGGCCTGCTTCCGGATTATCTGACGCGTTCGAATAAGCGTTTTGAGCAATGGATTCTGGATACCTGCCTTCGACCCTATGATCGCGCTTGGCTCGACTATCAGCATGAGATTGGACTCAGGCACACCGCTGCCAGGAAGAATCAGGTTGACCACGTTTCTTCGACGGCGGAAGTTCCATTTCATGATGTGCTTTCCTTCATCCCCATGATCAACGAGACGATGAAGACGTATCTGGCGAAGAGGGGGCATTCATCAGACGAGGTCGAAAGGATGCACCAGGCATGGTCGAAATCCATGCTCCTTCAGATGGCGATTTGGACGAAGTCATACGGATCGGCGGAGGCGCCTAAAAGTGTCTAGGACGATCAAGCGACATGATAGTCTCCTCGCGCGAGCATTCTACGAGAGCGAGCCTGCAACTGTTGCCAAGGGCTTGATTGGGAAGCTTTTGATACGTCGGTATGCTGGCCACAATCTCATAGGCAGAATCCTTGAGACCGAAGCCTACCTGGGGGAACGAGATCCTGCCTCGCATACTTACAGAGGTAAGTCTGCCCACAATTCCGTTCTTTTCGGACCTGCGGGATACACCTACGTGTATCTCATTTACGGTCTTCACTACTGCTTCAACGTTTCATGTTTGCCCGATGGTGAGCCGGGTGGTGTCCTCATTCGGGCATTCGAACCGATCGAAGGTGTCGAGGAGATGGCCAGGATGCGCGGTGTCGTGACCACTGCAGGTGCACGTGTACTTGCTGGTGGACCGGGAAAAATATGCCAAGCACTAGGCATCAGCCGAGCAAGCGGTCATGGGCTTGACGTCACGTCTTCATCTTCGATGATCCAGATTGCAGATGATGGATTTGAACCTCAAGAGGTCTTGGTGACAAAGAGAATCGGGATCACCAAAGCGGTCGATCTTCCACTCCGATTCCTGATGAGCTATCCACGCACCATCCGCGGTGTCGCTCCAGATCTCGCGCCATCTCGTGGGCGTCGGCATGCGGGGATACGACCTTCATCAGGTTTTCGATAGTCTCGCGCTCCTCGAACTCCTCGCCGACAAACCAGCCGCGAATCTTGGACATGCAGATCTAGGCCGCTCTCCGCCGAACGTAGTCGTCGGCCATGCTAGGCCGCCTCATTAGGGAGACGAATATTCAGGGTATTGTTTTTTCCGATGGACGCTCCGCCATCAATGAAGAGCGTTTGCCCTGTGATGAAACCTGCATCATGCCAAGGGGACTTAAAACTGACCTCTACGGCCGAATTAGGGGATTCCCGCGCCGGAAGCCAGCTCATTTGGGAAATGAGTCAGACCGCCGAAGACAAATCCCCTCGACCCAAAGGTCGTCCGTAACAGAAGCCCAAACGCATAACCGCGGACGGCGCCTACGACTCCGAACCTCTTATCATCTCGAGCCCGTCGCTAGCTAGGGAGCATAAAGCATCCCGGTCTCATCCCATCTGTTATCGCGCCAGCTTTCGATGCGCAGCGATCCGCCTGTTTCTTTCTCCTTCGATGGCTCGAAGAGTCCGATCTGCATGCTGTCTGGTCGCGGTGCCTACACTGCCATCGTTGTAAATTCTGGTGAAAAGAGGCTCATACTCGGTCTGGTCCGCCCCGAGCCTGAGGGCCACTTCACACCGTCTACTCTCGACGAAGTCTTCGACATCGCGGAAACCGTAGCGTTGCTCCAGAATCGCCAGGTTCAGCGCACTCGCGAATGAAGGGACGGCGAGACCGTAGCGTAGAACGGCAGAGTGTTCGAACTGGGCTTGGAGATTCGGTTGCACTATGGTTCCGGAAGCGACGTCAAATCGCAGCGCAAACAAATGGGATACCATTTGAAGCAAGGAACAGCCCGCAGCGCCCGAAAGCATTCTCAATGATCGATATTGGACGGCGATCATTTTGATCCGAATCTTACGACTCAACGAGAGCGGACGCCAGACCGTACTCCGGTCACGAGAAGAGCGGGCGTCCTCATCATGGAGCCCCCAAGAAGGCGAGTATTCTCAGATGAAGATGTCTCCCGTTATTCACTGGATTATCCTGCCGCAATGTTGCTGGCACCTGACGGTCAACGAACGCGCATGCGATGAGGATCGGCGACGAATATCCCACTTGGCGCCAAACCATGGGATGGCAACGGCCGACGCTCGACTGGCCAGGGTGAAGTCGTGAGGCCGGCGTCGCTGATGTGCCCGCCTCCTGCAAATGTGCGCCCAGACGTCGGAACCGACGTTGCCGCAGGGCAGAGCTTCCCTCTCGGCGCGACAGTTGTTGCGGGGGGCGTGAATTTCAGTGTCTTCTCACGAAATGCATCTCGCGTAGAACTGCTGCTGTTCGAGCGGACAGACGATGCGCAACCCTCTCGCGTAATTGCGATTGACGCTGCGACCAATCGAACTCTGGATTATTGGCATGTTTTTGTTTCGGGTCTGGAGTCTGGGCAGATTTATGCATATCGGGTTCACGGACCGTATGATCTGCCGCGGGGGATGCGATTTGATGCAGGCAAGTTGCTGTTGGACCCTTACGGGCGCGGCGTAGCTGTCCCGCAAAACTATAGCCGGAACGTGGCATCTCTCCCAGGGGACAACACCACGGTGGCCATGAAGAGTGTTGTTCTGGATCCGCATCAATATGACTGGGAGGGAGATTCGCCCCTTCACCTGCCCGCCTCGCGATCCATCATTTACGAGATGCATGTACGGGGTTTCACCCACCATCCCAGCTCCGAAGTCTCGGAGGAAAAACGCGGAACCTACGCCGGTGTCATCGAGAAAATCCCTTATCTGCGGGAGTTAGGAATCACGGCCGTCGAGCTGTTGCCGGTGTTCCAGTTCGACCGTGGGCATGCACCCAGTGGGCAAGTGAACTATTGGGGCTACGATCCAATTTCCTTTTTTGCGCCGCATTCCGGATACAGTTCGAGGCATGATCCGTGTGGGCCGATGAACGAGTTCCGCGATATGGTGAAGGCACTGCACCGGGCGGGCATCGAGGTGATACTGGATGTGGTGTTCAACCACACCGCGGAAGGCGATCACGACGGTCCGACGCTCAGCTTTCGGGGGCTGGAAAACGGCGTCTACTACGCCCTCGGAAAAGATCGTTCGCGTTATGCGAATTACAGTGGGACAGGAAATACACTGAATGCCAACCATCCAGTTGTTCGACGGATGATCGTGGATAGCCTTCACTACTGGGTGAATGAAATGCATGTCGACGGCTTTCGCTTCGACCTTGCATCCATTCTGAACAGAGACGAATCGGGCAACCTGATGCCAAGCCCTCCGGTGCTTTGGGATATCGATTCCGATCCAATGTTGGCTGGGACCAAGCTCATTGCTGAGGCGTGGGACGCTGCTGGCCTGTACCAAGTGGGCAGTTTCCCGGGACATAGCTGGCGAGAGTGGAACGGACGTTTTCGTGACGACGTGCGCAGCTTTCTTCGTGGCGACGAAGATACTGTTGGGCGCCTTGCGGATCGGTTGATCGGGAGCCCCCAAATCTATGCTCACAAGGCACGCGAGGCGGAACAGAGCGTGAATTTTGTGACCTGTCACGACGGGTTCACGCTCAATGACCTGGTCTCGTACAACGAAAAGCATAACGAGGAAAACGGCGAGAACGGACGCGATGGCTCGGATGACAATCGAAGCTATAACTGGGGCGTGGAGGGCCCCTCGGATGAGCCTGCGATTGAAGCGCTTCGGAACCGGCAGGTAAAAAACTTTCTGACCATCATCATGATTTCTCTGGGGCTGCCCATGATCCTGATGGGCGACGAAATGAGGCGCACACAGCGCGGGAACAATAACGCCTGGTGTCAGGACAATGAAATCAGCTCGGTCAACTGGAAACTGCTGGAAAAGCATGCGGACATACATCGATTTGTGCACTTGCTGAATCGCCATAGGCTGATGGTTGACGATGACTCGAGCACCTCGCGCGTCAGCCTGAATGAGCTTCTTCAGCAAGGAAGCCGCACCTGGCACGGAGTGAAACTTGGGGAGCCAGACTGGAGTAAGAACTCGCACTCACTCGCAGTGAATATGTCTTGTCCTGCCAACGATCTGACTTTTTATTTGATTCTGAATGCATATTGGGAGCCGTTCCAATTTGAGCTCCCGGTGCTGGCAGAGGGAAAGCAGGTATGGTGTCGCTGGATCGATACAAGTCTCGATTCGCCGGATGACATCGTCGTCTGGTCCGCCGCTCCGAAGGTCTCAAGCTCTATGTATCTGGTTGGTCCTCGTTCTGTCGCCGTCCTGTTTGCGCGGCTGAGCTAGAACTCAGACGCGCGGAACATATTGATATCGTCTCTTCGCCCGCTCAGCGGGAGCTCATCCGAGAAGGCGCGTGCCGCGATCATCTGCGCCGAAGACGCCCTGTGGTCTGAGTGAAGGCAGCTCGCTCTTCTCATGGTCAAATAGCCCACATTCCAACCGAGTACCGTTCTCGATACGACACCGGCGGCGTTTTGACGGCTGGGATGATGAAGTTGTAAAGATTGCCCCACATCCCCGAATTGAATTTCGAAGATCCCCTTCAACGCGGCTTTGCCCGAAAGTTCGACCAGACAAGCCAGTGACAGTTTACCCCCCCCTGGCTTTTTCCTATATCAATGATTCTAAATAAGATCGCCGCGACTGTTGTCCATCTGTGACGATATGTGCAACTGGCCTTGACCAGACAGGATCTGAAGGAATCCGAATCGCGGCCAGTGTTCAGGAATGTGGTAGGAGGCTCGGATCTCAGCTCCTGCCTCGATGCTCTGCAGATGAGCCGCAGTGCAGTCATGAGCACACGTCTCGATGGACAGTCCGACAGCACGTACGTGCAGCCGACCGTCGGTACATCCGTCTCCCACAACCAATTCCCTGCCTCGATCCGGTCGCTTTCCTGCGAACTAATACATAATCTAACCTCTGATTTGAGGTATCTTATGTCGTCTGGTCGACTCTCCCGGATACGGTCTACGCGGAGCTCTGCTCTACGCGCTGAATAGGTGGGGTTGAATGGGGAGGCTCAACCCTCGAAGCCTGGTGGTGGGAAGGTGTGACCATGCGGAATGCCGGTCAGCGGAGAACACTTGATGAATGCCTAGATGAAGCTGATGCGGATAAACTGACTGTTACCTCGAGTGCTGTGTGCATCATGGATCGCGCCACACCCGACGAACGAGACAACTACGGACTCTACCAACCGATGAACCTCGAATAGATGTCCATGTAAGGATCCTAGCTCCGGTCGGGACGGCTGTGAATTACACCTTTCTATTAAGCATGCAGAGATGTGATTGACTCCGTGGCGCAGGATCCCATGCTCGCACCGATGTACCTCCCCATATCCAAACCACGCCTCTCTCTCGGGGAGTGGACGTCGGGGGAGTTCGCACCGTCTATTCGGAAGGGGAAACCGATTGCCGGATTCCCAATTTGCTCGCCATCCTAACCAACTCTGCGAGCGACTTAGCAGCCATTTTCCGCATGATCTGCCCCCTGTGGACCTGCAGGGTCACAATCGATATTCCCAGAACCGCTGCCGCCTGCTTATTGAGCAGCCCGCCGACCACCAGGGGAAGAACCTCGCGCTCGCGCGGAGTGAGCGAGGCCAGCCGCTCACGCAGCTTGGCCAGATCGGCATGTCGTTGGCGCAGCTTCCTGTCTTGCGCAAACGCGGTGCGGATGGCCGTAAGCAGCGCATCCTCATCCAATGGCTTGGTCAGAAATTCGATGGCTCCCCCCTTCATGGCGCGAACGGTGGAGGGGATGTCTCCTTTCCCGCTCATGAAGATGATCGGCGGACCGGATTCGCCGCTTAGGTGGCGCTGCAGGTCGAGGCCTCCCATCTGAGGCATGTTCAGGTCGAGAATCAGGCAGGCTGCCGAGTCCACTCGGGTATGCTTCAGATACTCCGCCGCCGAGCTAAAGGTGACGACGGCCATGCCGTGCGACGCAAGCAATTCCAGTAACCCCTCGCACACGCGCACGTCATCATCCACTAAGTAGATGACCTCATTGGCTTGCGTCACAGCGCCCCCCTTGTCGTCCCCGGAGCCTATCCGGTGGCCCACTAGGGATATCATAGCGCCGACTACCGCGACGACAGGCGCAAGGCCTCGATACACTGATAGAGGGTTCATGCGGAAACCGACCTTCACCTGCTCACATCATTTCAATGGTCTGGTCCTCCAGGTAAATCGGCGGTTGGCTCAAGCCTATCGAGGCAAAGGAGTACGGCTATGAAGACTTCAACTCAACTCAAAAGCTATACGCTCGCAGTGCTGCTGAGTGGGATCGGCCTGATTGCCGGCTTTGAGTTCGATGCCCCCTCTTCGTGCCTCCTACTCGCCGTGATGGGAAGCGCGATCAGCGGAGGTCTCGGCCCGGGACTCGTGACCGTTATGCTCTGCTCGGCCGCATTCCGCTACTATTTTTTCACGCCAATCCATCATCTCGCTCTCACCCAGGACATACTGCCACGGTTTCTCTCCTTCGTGGGCGCCATGATCCTGGCCACAGTTCTCATCGATGCGAAACGGCGTTCCACTGCAGCCCGGGTCCGAGTGAATGGCGAGTTTCGCTCGCTTACCGAGGCCTGTCCCGATTGCATCCTCACGCTGGATCCAGGATGGACCATTCTCTTCGCGAATCCTGCCATGACCAAGATGTTCGGATACTCTGCCGAACAGGTCGTCGGCCAATCCGTCTCCTTCCTGCTTCCTGAACTGCGCAGAGGTCGCCCCCCCAAGGGCGAGTTCATCGCGCGTCGCGGCAACGGGGACCGCTTCGACGTCGAAGCCACCTGTGGCCACTACAACGACAACACCACGATCTTCCTGCGCGACATCAGCGACCGCAAGCGCGCCCTTAAAAAACTCGAAGACAGCGAGGAGAGTCTGCGCCTCACCCTCGAGAACATTCCTGGGCTCATCTACACGCAGTCGCCAGACGGGGATCTTCAATATGCGAACTGCCGGGTCACAGACTTCTTCGGGATGACTGTGGCACAGCTTGGCGCCGGGGCATGGGCGGATACGCTTCATCCTGAGGAGAGGGATGCCGTCCTCACTCGAACTGCGCGGAACTTTGGCTCGGGCAAGCCCTATACCATGGAGTTCCGCAGAAGGCGTTTTGATGGCGTCTTTCGCTGGTTCCAGACGATCGTCCAACCGCTCCGCAATCGCGATGGTGAGGTCATTCGCTGGTATGGTCTGCTCATCGACGTCGAAGAACGCAGGAATGCAGAAGAGTCCCTGGCTCGCACGCAGGAAAAGCTCTCTCAAGCAAATGAGGTTTCGACGATCGCGGAGTTGGCAGCATCGATCGTGCACGAGATTAGCCAACCGCTCAGCGCGATGGTGGCAAACGGCCAGGCCTGCCTGCGGTGGCTCTCCATGAAAGAGCCCAACATCCCCAATGCCAGGACAGCGGTCGAACGCATCGTGCGCGATGGAAAGGACATCTCGGAGATCATCCGGGGCCTGCGCTCGCTCTTTAGACGTTCCTCCCCTCAGATGACCTCGTTAGACCTCAGACAACTTCTCGATGAGGTCATGATCCTTATCCGCAGCAAAGCAGAGAAAGAGAAGGTTCTCCTCGAGGTGCAGCTTCCCGTTGACCTACCCATGATTACCGGAGATCGCATTCAACTGCAGCAGGTTCTGATGAACCTGAACTTGAACGCGATTGAGGCGATGCGGGGTGTCCGCGACCTGCCGAAGCGCCTGATCGTCCGCTCGAGGCGGGAAGACGGCATGGTTCTCACCGAAGTCGAGGATCGCGGCACGGGTGTGGCAGACGTCGAAAAGGTATTTGACACCTTCTACACCACCAAGGAAGACGGCATGGGGATGGGGTTGGCCATCTGCCGGTCCATTATCGAGGCCCACGGTGGACGCCTTTGGTGTGCTCCCGGACCTTCCATGGGGACGATCTTCTCCTTTACCATCCCTCTGTCTGATCCGAACAGCGCGGTTTGATCCACCTGAGCCGATGGCAGTCGGAGCTGGCCTCTGCCAGAGTTTCTTCGACCTATATATTGTTGTAATTGTCAGCCGGCCCCTCCATCGCTACGATCAGATTGTGGATCGAGCAGAGGATATGTTTACTAAATCTAATAGAAGCGTAGTCGTCGTTGTCGATGATGACCCGCGCGTACGCGAATCACTCGGAGATCTGCTGTGCGTGGCCGGCTTCGTGGTCAGGCTCTATCGTTCAGGCGAAGAAGCCCTGCAAGCGGGAAATCTCGATAACGCACATTGTCTCGTTACCGATGTCCGCATGCAAGGTATGGATGGCAGCGAGTTACAACGGCATGTCATCGCGACGCAACCTCATCTCCCCGTAATCTTCGTCACCGCGCATCATGACGACGCTGTCCGCCGGCGGGTCCTCCGCAAGGGGGCCTTCGCCTTCCTCTACAAGCCTTGCGATGGCGAGGAACTCTTAGCTGTCATCGCGAACGCATTGAAACGGCAATAAAAAATAGAGAGCGCGCATAATTATTTCCAAGTTAAAGAGGCGAGGGAGCATGATCTCGCGTCAGCGCATCGGTGCGCACATGACCCTGCGCGTGGAATCAATCACATTACTTCTGACGTCGGCTCTTCTGACTTAGCCTTTTCTGACTTAATAGAAAGCTGTAATTCACAGCCGTCCCGATCGAAGCTAGCATCCTCACATGGGCATCTATCCGGAGTTCATTGACTGGAAGAGTCCTCTAGAGCGAACGCTCCCTAACCCGACCGCGATCATCGTCATGAGACCTGGGCTCAGGGCCGGTCGGCTCGCCGCCACTGTAAGCAGGTCAATGGCACAAGTTGGAACATCCTGATCCTTGGGACGCTCGGCGCTCCGTCGCTCATTCTTGCGGCGCATCAGCCTGTTGTCCCGTTCATGAACTTACCTGACTTACCCTTCGCTCGGCACGGCACTAACCATTGTTTGCGAACGGAATGCTAACAGTTCGGAGGCTGCGGCCGCAGTAAGTAAGCCGTCGCTATGTTGCCTCCTTAGAGGAAATACTATGTGGATTGTCAGACTCGCGCTCAACCGGCCGTACACCTTCGTGGTCCTCGCGCTGTTGTTATTTCTGGTTGGCCCGGTGATGTTGTTTCAGACCCCTGTCGATATCTTTCCTGAGATCGACATCCCGGTGGTCAGCATTATCTGGAGCTATAACGGGTTGGTGCCATCGGAGATGGAGCGCCGGATTACGTCAATCTACGAGCGTGCTCTGACGACGACGGTCGGCAACGTTGAGCACATTGAATCGCAGAGCCTGAACGGCGTCGCAGTGATCAAGGTATTTCTGCAGCCGCAGGCCAATGTGGACGGGGCCCTCGCCGAGGTGAATGCCGAGGCGCAGGCGACGATGAAGCAGCTGCCGGAGGGAATTACGCCTCCCTTGGTGATTCGCTACAGCGCATCGACGGTGCCCATTCTGCAACTTGGCCTGAATGGACGGGGGCTATCGGAGCAGCAGCTCAATGACTTTGCCGCGAACTTTATCCGTCCCCAGCTGGCAACGATTCCCGGCGCCGCTGTGCCTCTGCCCTATGGCGGCAAGGTGCGTCAGATTATGGTCGACATTGACTCGAACCGGTTGCAGGCCGAGGGGCTTTCGCCGCTGGATGTGGTCAATGCGATCAATGCACAAAACGTCATTCTGCCTGCGGGCACGGCAAAGATCGGCAAGACGGAGTTCAACGTCGGGTTGAATGGAACGCCGACCACGGTGGCGGAGCTGAACGACCTGCCGATCAAGACGGTGGCCGGCGGGACCGTGTTTATCCACGATGTGGCCAATGTACGCGATGGCTTTGCGGTACAGCAGAACATCGTTCGACAGGATGGGCAACGCGGCGTTCTGCTCACCGTCGAGAAAGCTGGCGCCACCTCTACCCTGGCCATCGTCGCGGGCATCCGCAAGGCGCTGCCGCAGATCGCCTCTACGCTTCCGCCCGAGCTTCAGATACATCCTCTCGCAGATCAATCGGTATTTGTGCGGGCGGCGCTGAACGGCGTGGTGCGCGAGGGCGTGATTGCGGCATCCCTGACCTCGCTGATGATCCTGGTGTTTTTAGGCAGTTGGCGGAGCACCTTAATTATCTGTGTCTCCATTCCCCTATCGATCCTGACCTCGCTGCTGGTGCTGAGCGCGCTTGGCCAGAGCATCAACATCATGACGCTGGGCGGGCTGGCGCTGGCGGTGGGCGTGCTTGTGGATGATGCCACGGTCGAGATCGAGAACATGCAACGCAACCTAGCCCTGGGCAAGGGCCTGCGAGAGGCAATTCTTGCTGGCGCCGAAGAAATCGCGGTCCCGGCCTTCGTCTCAACGGTATGTATCAGCATTGTCTTCGTACCCATGTTCTTCCTCTCCGGCGTGGCGCACTATCTCTTCGTGCCGCTTGCGGAGGCGGTGGTGTTCGCGATGTTTGCCTCCTACTTCTTCTCGCGGACGATCATTCCGACGATGGTGATGTTTCTGCTGCCCAAGGAGGTGGAGCAACGCCACAATCCAATTCCTGGCCACCGCCCCGGTTGGTTTGCCCGGCTTCATGAGCGGTTCGAGCACACCTTCGAACGTCTGGTAGAGCGCTATACCGGGCTGCTGAGCCAGTGCCTCGAACATCGCAAGGTCTTCATCGCTTGCTTTCTCACCTTCTGCCTCGCGAGCCTGCTGTTAGTCCCCTTCCTGGGGCAGGACTTCTTTCCCGCCGTGGATGCCGGCCAGTTCCGGCTGCATGTGCGCCCCAAGACCGGCACCCGGATCGAAGAGGCCGCGCGTTTGGTCGACCAAGTCGATCGCTACATCCGCACTCAGATTCCGGCCAGCGAGATGGCGGGCATTCTGGACAACATCGGCGTGCCGACCAGCGGCATCAATCTCTCCTACAGCAATAGCGGAACCATTGGGAACGCCGATGCGGAGATTCTCGGCTCGCTGCAACCCGTCCATCATCCGACGGCAGACTACGTCGCCAAGTTGAGAGAGGAGTTGCCCAGGCACTTCCCCGGCACCTCGTTCTTCTTCGAGCCGGCCGATATCGTGGCGCAGACCCTGAACTTTGGCATTCCCGCGCCGCTCGACATCCAGATCGTGGGCCAGAATGTGGCTGCCAACTTTGCGGTGGCCTCGGAGATCGCCGCGAAGATGCGCACCGTGCCGGGTGCGGTGGATGTGCATATTCAACAGCAGTTGGACCAGCCACGGTTACAGTTCGATGTCGACCGCACCCGGATTCAGCAGGTGGGCCTGACGGAGATGAATGTCGCCAACAACGTGCTGATCTCGCTCAGCTCCAGCTTCCAGACAAAACCAAATTTCTGGTTGAATCCGAAGAACGGCGTCTCCTACAACATCGCCGTACAGACGCCGCAGTACAAGATCAACTCCCTCGACACGCTGCGTACGATCCCAGTGAACTCCCCGACCGCACCCACGCCGCAGCTGTTCGAAAACCTGGCGAGCATGACTCCAATGGAGGAGCCCGCGGTCGTCAGCCACTATAACGTGCAGCCGGTCATCGATATCTACGGCAGTGTGCAGGGGCGCGATCTGGGAGGCGTTGCGGCGGATGTACAGCGCATCACCACCGAGGCAGCCAAGCATCTCCCGAGGGGAAGTCACTTGGTGACCCGAGGCCAGGTCGCGACCATGCACTCGTCCTTCGTGGGGCTGTTTGGCGGACTGGCCTTCGCCGTGGCCTTGGTGTACCTGCTGCTGGTGGTGAACTTCCAATCCTGGACGGAAGCATTCATCATCATCACGGCACTGCCGGGAGCGCTGGCGGGCATCTGCTGGATGCTCCTGCTGACGCACTCGACGCTCAACGTACCCGCGCTGATGGGGACGATCATGTGCATCGGCGTAGCGACGGCCAACAGTGTGCTGATGATCACCTTTGCCAATGAGCACTTCGAAGCGAGCAAGGACGCCTTCCGAGCGGCGCTCGCAGCCGGGGCCACGCGGCTGCGCCCGGTGATGATGACCGCGATGGCGATGATCATCGGCATGATCCCGATGGCGCTGGGAATGGGCGATGGCGGAGAACAGAACGCTCCGCTGGGCCGGGCCGTGATTGGCGGCCTCTTGTTTGCAACCGTGGCTACGCTGTTCTTCGTACCCATCATCTTCGCTGTTATCCGGCAAGGCAGCTCCTCAAACCAGACCGCTCCCGCGGCGACTCAGGAGGGATAAAGATCCCATGACAGATCAAGCACAGACCATCCACAACCTCACATCCTCCCCCCGTGGAGGGGGCATCAAGTGGTTCCTGCTGGTTCCCGCGGTGCTCTGCGGCGCCGGCGTCCTGACCTTCTTTCTGCGCGCGCAGGAGAGCCAGCAACTAAAGGCCAGCACCAAGGCACTGGCCGCAGAAGCGGTGGCGGTGACACACGCGCAGCAGAGCGCTCTCGACAACGAGATCAGCCTGCCCTCGACGCTGCAGGCGTATACCGATTCCCCCATCTACGCGCGCACCAATGGCTATGTGGAGCACTGGTATGCGGACATTGGAACGCATGTGAAGCAAGGACAGTTGCTGGCGGTAATCTCGACCCCAGAGATCGATCAGGAGCTCGCCCAGGCGCGCGCCACCCTGGAGCAGACGAAGGCGAACCTGGCGCTTGCCGGAATCACCGCCAAGCGCTACCAGGATCTGGGCCCGACCAATGCGGTGCCGCAGCAGATGGTGGACCAGAACACCCAGAACCTGGCGGCGACGAAAGCCAGCGCCCAGGCAGCGGCGGCGAATGTGGCCCGCCTGGAGGAGCTGCAGGGATTCGAGAAGGTCATTGCGCCCTTCGACGGCGTCATCACCCAGCGGCTCACCGATGTCGGTGACCTGATCAATGCGGGCAACAGCGGCATGGGGGCACAGCTGTTCCGGATAGCGAAGACCAATGTCATGCGTGTCTTCGTGCCGGTGCCTGAGAGCTACAGCGACCAGATCACGGATCATTTGAAGGCGACGCTGGAGCTGACCGCGCTGCCGGGGCTGGAGTTCGAGGGCACGGTGACGCGCAGCAGCGACGAGATCACGCCGGGATCGCACACCTTGCTGACGGAGATTGATATTCCCAATCCTACGGGCAAGCTACTGCCGGGTGCGTATGCGGAGGTGCACATCCATCTCGCCAACCAGACGCCGCACTTGATTATTCCCGAAGGCGCTGTGTTGTTTCAGGCCGCCGGGCCGCAGGTGGCGGTGGTCGATAACAAAAACCAGATCCAGTTACATAAGGTGACGCTGGGCCGCGACTTCGGCACCACCATCGAAGTGATGAG
>FSXA01000565.1_pt1 | contig 28189 bp, 26 predicted proteins | sample 1638081 | NCBI WGS metagenome assembly FSXA01 (sample SAMEA3914788, study PRJEB12502) | metagenome | biome: forest; material: soil | place: Canada | collected 2011-07-03 | depth 0.1 m
GGAATACACTTCGGCTGCCGGGAGATGGAGAGGAAGCGTTCGTCGCCAGACGGGTTGTCGCCGCCGACTGTGGCGAAGTTCTGGTACTCATCGCAGATGAATACCGTTGGACGGAAACGGCGGTGCGGCTCGGCATCCATCCTGGGAATCCGTAGCTGTACGGCGCGCTGATAGTCAATCTTCATCATGGTGCCGATGGTCTTGGCCAGCGCCGGGTTGAGGGCGACGGGAAAGTTCAGACCGATGACGGCGCCCGATTCGATGAGTTCGTCGAAGGGCGGCAGGACGCGGCCCTTGGGGTCGGAGGCGCACGGCTTGCCCTCATAGAGTTCCTTCGGTGGGCAGAAGACGCGACGGACCCGGGAGTCGGTCTCGAAGAGAGAGAGAAAAACGACGATCCCCTGGACGATTGAGGTCTTGACCTCGGAGCGAAAGAACTTCCAGTGCTCCCAGTACCAATACTGGACGCTTTCGAGAAGGTCACGTTGGTCCGGATCGCATGCCGTACGCGCGTAGACGCGAAACGCGATGTCCGTCTGCTGGGTGAGCAACCGTTCCAACGGTTCGGTCCAGGGAGCGAGATATTGTCCGGCATCAGGCCGCCAAGCAAATCCGAACGGCGACAACAGCGAGTCGTATGGACGATAGCCGTCCTCGTCGATGCCGAGGTAGCTGGTTCCGCTGAAGCGGGTTCCGACTTCGATCATGAACGCCTCGAGACGTCCGGCGCTGATGATGGTGCGGAAGAGATCGACCATGGTGAGATAACCATCGCGGAGGCGATGGAGCAGGATCACATACCGCAACAAGTCGGTATAGGACTGCTGCCAGAACGGTTCCTTCCCTTTGCCCCAGATGGAGGTGATGATGGAGGCGATGTTGAATGCCTGGGCATAGGCGTCGAGGCTGTTGTTCAGCGGGTTATAGCGGATGTCGCCATCGAGTGCGACCTCGATGTAGTCATGCCTTCGCCCGCACCCCGCGAGGATGCGCTGAAGCTGCCGGCAGAGATCGCCTTTGACCTCAAGGACGATTCCGGAGAGCTTCTGCTCAGGATCGTCGGCTCGATAGGAAAACAGCTGGCGCATCGCCGGCAGGATCAGTGCCGCGGTTTTTCCCGAGCCGATGGAGCCGAAGACGGCGATCCCGGTGTAGAGGCCAGCTTCAGGGATCGACAGCCATTGAGGAGATGGAACGGCTTTGGGAACGAGCTGATGGTGGATCTCGCCGAGTACGAGGGTCAGCTGTTCGCTGGTGCGTGGATCGGGATACAGCGGCAGCGCTCCAGGAGCTCGCGCGAGCTGCTTCCTGTAGCTATGAACATAGAGGAGCGAGAACAACATGGAGAAGATCAAGAATGGCGTGCTGTACAAAAAGAGATGGTAGCTCCAATACAGGGAAAGATAGATCTCGGGCCGTTCGAGCGAGATAAGGCGCAGTAACGGGTTCGCCGGATTGACTGGGTAGAGGACAGCGGCGACAACTCCAGCGGCCACGCTGAATCCCAGCGAGAGCATCGCGCGGAACGCAACCAGCACCCGGACGAACGGTTGTAGCGGTGAGATCAAGCGCATGGCATTCATGCCTCCTTCTCATACGGATTCACAGGACCGGCCGATGCTGGCAATTCCCTGAGTTCCTTAGACCCACTAAGGTCTTCGAGTACTGCTCGCCTCGTTCTCCATATGGAGAGGGGGTAGCTGTACGGGAGGACCACGGTGGTAAAAGCGGCGTGGATTGAGTTCTGCATGAATCTCTGGCGGATTCTGTCTGCGTTTGTACTTTGAACCTTCCAGGCCGCCTGAAGAGCTTGGTGCTCGAGCGCTGTATAGAGCCGCTCTCCCTCGCTGATAAGCTCGAGATCGCGGGCACTGCTGACACTTCCCTGCTCCTCATAACGCTGGCTGGCAGCGAGGTACTCGAGAAAGTGCTCGACCCCCAAAGGCGTCAACGGCGTCACGCCCAGCAAGGTGTCCGGGGTGAAGAAACGATGGAAGATGGCCTTCGCCCGCGCAAAGTTACTCGCGGTATCGGAGATATAGATCAGCTCAAACTCGCCGAGCGCCTCAAACAGAGGCTGGTACTGTTTGAGATATAGCTTGAAGTGGGTGGACGTTAGCTGGCCTTCATCGACGAAACAGAAGCGTGGAGTACCGCTGTTCGAGACGAGAATGGGAAACCGCTCCCGAAAATATGTCCACCTCCTGATATAGCGCCGTGGCAGAAGCTCAGCGCGTATACCGCACTGCGTTCGAAAGAAATCCACTTTGCGGGCTTCGTCCTCGAGCACGTGGGCTCCAACATTCAGAAGGAGGAAATCGAGTACTATCAGCCGGCACTTGATACTCGCATCCCCATAGATCTTCCGGTTCGAGGAGTCCCGGCCTAACAAAGCTTGGTATACCGACCGCGAGCTGAGGTGGTAGATACGTCGTCTCCAGCCGCACTCGATGACTCTAAGATGTCGCAAAGAGACAGCCTTTTCGATGAACTTGGTGGATACGCTGGGCGCGCGCTGTACGAACTGGTTGTATTGCCGGCTCACGAAGTAGCCGGAGTGGATGGCGACGAGGTATAAGAACGCGGCTTCCCTTGCGAGATAGCCGACGGATTCGAGAGATGCTATCGGATCATGGTCCATCGTTATAGCTCCAGAATGTGCTCAATCAAATGGTGGTCATCCTCGATCTTTGCCGTCAGAGTCGCGCGATCGGATCTCGATGCGTAGTTGCGGAAGCCAGCCTGCATCTTAAGGCGGAGATGGGCACCATGGTAGGCTGCGGTCAGCACTTCGATATCCTGGTATCCAGTGCGCGAGCCCGGATCGATCTCCTGATCCGTGTTGCGAGGCAGGGCGTATTCAATCCGGGCATCCGGAATCTGGATCGTTCCATCAACAAACGGCAGCGCGAACCGTTCCGCGACCTTCTGTTTGATATAGGGCAGATCACTCTGCGCGTCGGCGTTACGCTCGGCGTTGATCGTCTTCGACACCTGCGATCGAATCTCGAAGTCGAGCATCACCCGAAGGTTTGTTCCTCCCTTCTCGGTAATCTTCGCAGCCTCTTTGCGATAAGCACGATAGATCTGCGAGTCGTGTTCGATCTGGCGTGGCCGAGATAAACCCGCGTAGCCTCTCTGACCTTTGGGCAGTTCCCCCTGGCTTATCAGCCGGCTGAGGCCCGCTTTCGTAAGGCTGATCACTTCGATGTGTTCGATCGTGCGTTGCCAGGCGTCCCGACGCAGATTAACGCGCTGGACTTCGACCAGTCCTTGCTTACGGAGATACCCCAGATCAGTGTCAAGGAGACGTGATTTGCCGCTATAAAGCGCCTCACATAGATCCGCTCTGCGTACAACGCGGAAGCGCCCTGCCTCACGCAGCAGTTGCCTTTCTTCCAGACGCAGATCAGGGCCGACACCATCTGTGACGGTCCGCGGCGGACGGCGCGCATCCGTTGACGCAACGGAGCGGCGGCGTTCGTGTGGCACCTCCCGCGAGGGTTGCTGAGGTTTGCGCCTGCGCCCAGGAGGGGTCCGGCCATGATCTGCGGCATGCTCTTCGAGCGACTTAATCCGGTGAAGGATGGGATTATCTGGCAGTTTGCGCGTTGTGGGGCTGGGAGGCTCACTTTCCACTTCGCGGCGGTATGGGAGCTCCTGGGGTATATCGAGTCTCATACATTCTCCCCGCGATCGCCGCGCTCCGCAGGGACGGAACCAAACCCAAGCGAGGTCTGAGAGATCCGGGGTTTTGCGGCGGCTTTCTTCGAGCGCCCAGGAACAGGAGAAGGCCTGGAAGTACTCTCTAGAATTGCCACCTCCTTCGGCTTCTGCCCAAAGCCACGTCGCACCTCGTAATCGGCCACGCGGGTAAAACGGTTCATCTCCTTCTCAGCGGCTTCGCGCATGGCACGAATTTTGGCGACCATATCCACGGTGCGCTCCAAATATTGGTCTTCGCTCTGCATGGTTACTGTTCCTCCTCTTCGTCTCCGAAGCGGGAGAGGATCTCCTCGGATAGCTCGTTCTCGCCCGTGTGGATCTCCTGATCAAGATGTCGGAGCTTTCGGCCGGTATCGCGCAGGAAGAACTTGCGCTCGATCCAGATAGCGAGGCCGAGGATATTGACGAAGAGCAGAGCGCAGTAGAGCGCGATGCCTTGGAGGTCGTTGTGCAGAATGAGGCTGCGCCACGGCACAAGGAAATGCAGTTCATGCATGAGCCAGAAGCCGAGCGCGAGGAAGATGAGGGTGGCGACGAAGACAGCGTTGGCAAGCATCGCATCAGCTCCCGAATGCCTGGTCCTCGTGGACGTAGCTGATGACGAGGCCAAGCGGGTTGGTTAACAGCATCTGGTTGGGGACCTCCTCACGGAAGCCGTAGACGACGTTGGCGGTCCAGCGCTCCCGTCGCTGCTCCTGCTGGTCTCCGAGGGAGTAGAAGACCTTCTCGAATTCGACATGGGCGCGGAACGGGGCCTGACGCGTGTCGTCGAGCACGACGGCTTCGATCTCGATATCCACGTTTGGGGCGCTGGGATCGAGCAGGAAATTCTCGAGGGTTTTGGCCCTGGTCACCCGGGCCAAGGTCGCGCCCTGCAGATCGTTGGAGAAGAAGTTGAGGGACTCGGCGAAGTCCCGCTGCAGCGTGGCGTGATTGCGTCCGTAGTAGAGCTGACTCCAGCGTGCCAGATAGTACTTGCTGACGCGTTCGACGGGTACCTTCGAGAAGTCTGCGTAGTTCATAACCTCTCCGCGCCCGGCATCCGTAATCGAGATGACGAGCGGCTTTAGTCGCAGGGCTGCGGTCTCGGCACGATAAAGAAGCGCAAGCGAAGCGAGCGTGACGGAGGAGAGCACAAGGATTGCGACCTTGAGGTAGGTGTTGGTGACCACCGGCTCCGCATACAGTTCCAGGAACCGGTGACCGGCGTCGGTAATGGGAAACTCATTCTGCGATTTGGTCATGGCTAACTCCCCATCGGGTTGACCCAGGTGCCGGTGCGCCCGCCCAAGATCGCCGACGTAAGCTCCGGGATCTTAATCAGGCCGAAGATGCAGACAAAGAGCGTGATGAGCAACGCTGGCAGGATAGTGAAGGCGTTCGAGATGCTGATGTTGCCGATGACCTCGAACATCGAGGTCAGCACCTTCGCGAAGACGAAGATGAAGGCGCTGGCAATGACCTGGTAGAAGCTGAAGCCAACGAAGGCCTTGAACCATCCCCAGAAGAGCCAGTCCATCTTGGGCATGATGAAGAAAGGAATGAAGATGGGGCCAATCAGAACGCAGACAGCCGAGGCTACGTAGCCGTAGGCAATCACGGCGAAGGCGACGGCCTCCATCGCCGCGAGAATGACGGCGATCAGCAAGAAGGTCAGATCTTCGAGGATGTTGAAGCTCCCGGGAGGCGAGCCGAGCTGCTGCTCCTCATTGGTGATGGTGGTGGCAATCTGCTGGGTCTGGTCGGACTCGATCTGGGAGGAGAGGTTCAGCGCCTCTTTGGTAATGAGGTCGCTGAAGCTGTAGCTCATGCCGGGAATCGGCGTCGAGTAGTACGTGAGCATTCCCAGTCCGAAGGCGATCATCAGGATGAGGTCGGCAAACTTGGCGAAGTGGAAGCCGCCGAGCCCCTGAGATGCGGACAGGGCGGCTTTGATGCCGAACCAGACGATCAGGATGGTGGCCAAGCCACGGAAGATGTCGAGTCCCGTGGCCTGAAGCGTTGCGCTGTTCGCGGAGAGCAGCTGGGTAATGGCTTGCCCTAGGAATGTAAATGGATTTTGTTCCATCAGTTGCTCCCATTGATGCTGAGCGAGATGCTGTGCATGGAATCGCTCACGCCGGTCGTGAGGTTCTGCATGGTCGTGGGAAAGTTCTGCTGGAAGTAGATGGCGTTATTGAGAGCCCGGTTCTGTGCGTCGATCTGCTGTTTCTGGGCGACGAGCTGCTGCTGGATGGAGGCCATGAGGAGCTGGTTCGCATCTTGCTGCGTGTGGATCTCGAGCAGGGTGGCGGAGTTGATCTTGCCGAGCAACGCAGCCTGGGTCTGCTGGCTGGAGTCGGTCGAGAAGGTGTCTGAATCGAGATTTGTTAGCTTGATCGCGAACGCCTGCTCGTCCGAGCGGATCGTTCCCAGAGTCGCAAGGGTATTGGTCGTGGTCGTCTGCGCGAGCTCCGAGGTTGCGTACTGGTTGGCAACGGTGGCTTGCGTCCTGGAGTCGAGAGAGGAGTAATTTCCCGAGGGATAACTCTGGGCCTGCACATATGCGCTGCTGTATCCCTGCTGCGCGCTGGTGAGCGCGCCATAGTTGAGCGCGTTGACCAACGCCGCGGTGTTGCCATAGGTATTCGCTGGTGCAGAGAGGCTGGTCCACTGCGACCAGTCAGCTTTGTATCGAGCCGCGAGGTTCTGCGGTAGCTGGGACATCTGGTAGGCGAGGTTGTACATGGTGACGATCTGATTGCGGGTTGCGACCGCAGTCGTGTAGATCTCCGAGCTCTGTTCGATCTGCTGGATCGCGTGGGCGCTCTGCGTCGGGTCGAAAACGATGCCCGAACCGAACTGCGCATGCGCCAGCGGCGCGAGCAGTGCGGTGAGGACGGCGATGGAAAGCAGAGATGTTCTGACCTTCATGACAGCTCCTTTCATGGGCCGGTACGGTATTGTGCGATGGATCTCGAGTCTCAGAGGTCGCTCGGAACGGTATGGTTTTCATACGCCGGCAACAGCATGTCCTGCGTGATGTAAACCTTGATCCGGTGGCCTTCGCGGATGGTGATGGTGGGCGGGATGTTGATGAAGCGGTCGAGGACGTTAGCGCTCGACTGCGAAAAGCTCGAAGCGATGCCGGATTTATAGGCCTCCGTGCCCGACTCGTTGTAGCCTTCGTTGAGGTTCGTGGCCTCGGCTGCTCCGGCGATAACTCCAAGGGCAATGGACGCGCCGAAGATCTCGACGTAGTGATTGTTAACCTTGTCTTTGAGGCCAGTAGCTCCGATTTGATCAAGACCGTGGAACTGGTCGAGATCGACGGAGTAACCATCGGGCATCAGCAGGCGATGGAAGGTGACGGCGAGACGTTTCTGTCCCAGACCAGCGACCTTTTGAACATCTCCCAGGATGAACGAGCCTTCCGGGATCAACAGGTGCTGGCGGTCCTGACTATAGATGGGGTTAGTCACCATCGCCTTCAGCGGGCCGGCAAACTCTCCATCCAGGCGATTGACCAACACCGTGTCGATCGTCGTGCCCTCGAAGACGGCATAGGGCCGACCGCGCGCGGAGTTCACGTTCACCTCGGGCGCACGCTTGGGAACAGTGGCGGCCTGCGTCGCAGGAGTCTGCGGCACGCCCGGAGCAGGAGCCGGATTGGCTTCGCTGAGCTCGTTCGAGTTCGCCGATGGATGCGCAGCACCATCCTCAGCGGAAACGAGATTGGAGGCGAACCGGGCTTTGAAGGCCAGTGTCTTCTCCGCATCTGCGACCGGATCGCGCGGCGGTTCGGTCGCTGACGGCAACTGCGAAGCAGGCGCCACGCCGCCACCGGCAGACATGGCAGGAGCGCCAGCGGCGGTTGTAGCCTCCTTGCTACCGGCCTGTTGTTGGCTCTGGCGCTGATCGGCGCTCAAATCCTGCTCCAGCTCCTGAATCTTCCGTTGGTTCATATCCGTGGACACGGCAAGCGAAGGAGAGTCGGAGGCCTTCGCGGCGAGCTTGGCATGGTTCTTTGAGAACATCACGGCCATCAGGATGAGCACCGCAAGTCCTGCGATGACGTATCCCTGGGCCTGCTTGGGCACCACGCCCTCGGGCGTGGTGCGTTTGTCGCGCAGCACAGGCGCAGTCCCCTGCGGCATCGCCTGCGACTCGATCGGAGCGGTCTGTTTTTCGTCTACCATCGCCATCCCTTATTTTTCGTCCCGGTGGAACTCAAGGCGGTGTTTGCCGATTTCGAGGTAGCCGTGGTCGACCACCGTGGGGAGGACATAAGTGCCATCCTTCAACTGGAAGGTGATGAGGTCGGGCTTTCCGTCCTTGACCTCGTAGAGGGAGAACTTCTCCGACGCCGACGACTTGATGTAGGTGAACTTGTCATCGTGATAGATCGCGGACACATCGAAGGGCTTATCGTTGTGGAAGCTGTAATCGAACTTCAAGGCCTGGGTCGGGTAGTTGGCGCGGAACTGCTCGACTGCAGCGACGGCACGGGTCTGGGCAAGCTGCGCCTGGACCTGCGCAGCGGCAACCTCAGTCGCCGAAACAAGCTTGCCGGCGCCGTTGGCCGCGGCAAGCGAGGATGGATCGGACGGCTCGATGACGACCTTCAGGTCGGGATCGCCGGCCTCGACGTCATCGAGCGTGAACGAGTAGACGCTTCCCGTGTCGGTAATCAGGTTGAGGTTAGAGTGAATGCCTTCCTTGGCCGGATGAAGGAAGCAGTAATTGCCCACAGTATCGATAATCCAGAAGTCCTTGTCCCCAGTGGCGACCTCCAGGATTTTCTCGGTAGCAGGAAGCTGGATCAGGGTTGTGTAGCGCATTTTCGCGCGGACATTCACGATATCGTTGGTGTGGTATTTAACGAGACGGCCGGTCTGCTGACCGTGGGCCACAGTCGCAGCCAGGCCGAGGAGGAGCGGAAGGATGGGGGAAGGGCGCATGAGGTCTCCTTTTGCAGCGGAACGGGTTATGCGTTGAGGGGGTTGGGGTAGTCCTGAGCGAGCCGGAGCAAGCCTTGCTCCGGCCCGAAGCGGGCAAAGTAATCCTGTTTGCGGATGTTGTCGCGAGCGTTGTTGGTGGCTGTCCAATAGCCCAAGGCGTCCACTTCAAGCACCAGCTTTTTCGTGCCGCGCGGCTGAATCAGCAACAGCTCGCGCTTGGGCACAAGGGACTCCAGCAACTCAAGTTGGGTGTCGTTCAACTGGAAGATCTCGGAATACAATTTGCGATCGATGTTGGGGTTCGACAGGAAGATCTTCGTGAGGCAGGACTCGTTGACAATGTGCAACATGTCGGAGGCGGCGAGTTCCACAACCGATTGCGTTGCCAAGATCATGGCAGCGTTTTTCTTGCGCCACGCTTTTTCAGCCCGCGTAATCCAATCGCGGATGGTGCGATTCTTGAGGAAAATCCACGCCTCGTCGATGACGAAGACCTTAAAGGTCGCAGTGTTCTGGGGCCTCTCTATCTCCGACGATGCCCGCTGCAGAACGTAAAACAAAAGCGGCTCCAGAATGTCCGGGTAATCCGACCAGCCGTCGAAGTTGAAGGCCTGAAACCTGGAGAAAGTGAGCGTGTCCTGGGAATTGTCGAAGAGATGGCCAAACTGGCCGGCCTGCGTCCAGCGGTGCAGGCGTTCCCCCAGCGGCCCTAGTATCGATGCGAAATTGGTGAGCGTCCGGATCTCGGCGGATAGTTTGTAGACGCGCTCGATGGCGACGAAGAGAGCCTTCTCATCCTCCGGCGTCAGTTCATATCGGCCGCCTGCCTCAAGTAATACCCGAAGAAACAGGTACAGGAAGTTCGTGTTCTCATGGCTCGGCGCCAGTGAAAACGGATTGATCGTAAATCCGGGGTTCTTCAGGCCGACATTCAGGTAGGTGCCGCCAAAGGCCCGCGTTAGGGTTTCATAGCTGCCGCCGAGATCGAAGATGAAGGTCAGCGGAGCGTACTTCTGCAACGATTGAAGGATGAAGGAAAGCGTAAAACTCTTCCCCGAGCCGGTCGCGCCCAACAGCAGAGTGTGCGCGACGTCGCCGCTATGCAAATTGAAGTAATAGGGAGTCCCGTGCGTCGTCTCAAGCACGGCGATGTACTCCTGTTCCAGATGGGGGTTCCATTGGGAGCCGCTGTCAACGGTGAAGAGAAACGACAGGTCGGCGTAGTTGGAGTTGAGCGCCCATTGTTTGCGGAGGTTGAACTGCTTATTGCCTGGCACCGTGGCGAAAAAGGCGTTCAGCAAGTTGTAGCGTTCCTCATAGAGAAGGCCGTCGTGCTGGGTAAAGAGCTTCTGGAACTCGGTGACGGCTTGCTCCAGCTTGGCTCGATCCTCTTCGTAGATCACAACGGAAAGCGTGAACTCACCGAAGGATTTGCCCTCCATACCCATTGCAGTCAGGGCACCTCCCAACTCCATCACCGCAGCTTGCTTGGAGTCATCGACGAGTTCGTCATGCGGACCGGTGTTCTGGCGGTCCTGGAGATTCGAAACGAAGCTGGTCTTAGAGTTGTGGTGATGCCGGCGACGCGAGGCGATCTCCTTCCGCGACTTTGCGTTGTCGACGGGATGCCATTCGGTAACCACATGGAAGTTGGCCGGGACATCGAGCAGGCCATTGAGGAGCAGGGGCCGCGTCTCGCTGGGTAGCTCCTTGAGCGTCAGCACGCGGACAAAGTGATCATCCATACGCAGATAACCGCGATGCGCTTCAAGCTCGGAGTCGCAGACCTGCCAGTCCAGATGCCGCGCCCCGTCGAGGGGCCCGTCGACAATTTTGGAGGGGCGGAAGTTTACGAGACGCCGGTCAAGCCGGAAGGTCTTCTCCGCCCCTAGCAGCTCGACCGAGGTGAGGTCGCTGAGCTGCCCACTCAAACTTTGGACTTTCTGTTGCAAGAGCAGCCGGTCTTGCTCGATCTGCTTATAGAGCAGCATGCGTTGCTGCTTGCTGGCAAAGAGCGTCCTTAGTTCCGTAAAGCCTGCGCTGGGGGATTTCGGCAGTTGCGACAGCGCATGCAGCAAACCGCTCTTGGCGTACCCGCCATCCACCATCACCACCCAATACAGTTCGATGCGGTACAGGCGGTCGCTCTTCGCCGTAAGAAATGCGGTACGCTGTTCGACCGCTGCACGCACCAAGGGACTGTCGTACTCGGCGTGCGGGATCGCTGGCCGATTGTGTTTGAAGAGGATCTGATAGAGCCGTGTCTTGTCATCGAGTACGCGAAACGCCGCTTCGAGCCGCCTGACGACGTAATCGCGTCCGGCATGATCGAGGCTCTCGTAGTCGATCCCGCCGATACGAAGCACGGAGCCCAGGTCGCCAGTCTTCGTCAAAAAGCAGTGCTCGTCCCAGAACCCATACAGGTTGATGTGCGCCTGGAATGACCCCGCCTCTTTCCAGTCCTTCGTAATCTGTTCAATCTTGAACATTGCGCCTCGCGATCCGGATCTCGGTCGGCTCCCTCTTCATCGGGTCGTACCGCCTCCGGAATTTGCTGGAGTTGAAGAGCACGCGGAGAATCTCGACGTCATATTTCGTGGCGCGTCTGGCAATGACTACGCCCACAACAAACAGCCCGATTCCTCCGAGAAGCGAGTGCAACAGGGAGAAGATGGCGCCCCCGGAGATCAGAGCGACGAAGAACAACCGTCGCTCCGCTCCGAGAACAGTCAGCGGCCGGTTCATGGCCTTAAATACTGAATTCACTCTGCCCGCCGCGGACTTAGACATCGATCACCTCCTCTCTAGCTCGGAAAGAGCCAGGCCATGAAATTGACAGCGCCAATGGCCATACCGACGCCGAAGACGATGCCAGCCAGCATCCTCTTCGACTGGCCTTCGCCATAGGCGAACATAAGTCCTCCGACCACGATTGCGACTAGGCTGAGTCCGGTTGCAATCGTGCCGGTAAAGGCGGTTTTGAGAACGGTTACCGCATTGTCCCAAGGGTCGGTGCTTTGGGCGTACATGGGCCGAGCGGCGAGGAACACCAGCGAAGGAACCGCCCACCCCGAGCCCGACATCCGCAATCGCCGCAAGTAAGGCCGTTTGATGGGAAAACTTGTTTGCATTTCTGCTCCTTTCGTTTTTCATCCGGCGAGTGGGTACTCCCCGTTGCAACGTCTGGAGCGAAGGTAGGCGAGATCGAGGGTGTCGATTATTGCCTTTTCGGACGCATTATTCCATCTGGAGCAATAATCCCCGATCTGGTAGCACTCCCCCGGCAGGCTCTGTTCAAACAATTGCCGACCTGCTATCCACAGGGCGGTCGAGATGCTCCGAAGCAGTATCGGGGCGATCAAAGAGCCATTGGACTGAGACTCGAAGGATGGAATACGCAGGAGGGATGAAAGGACCAGAGCAGGTTTTCGATCGGGTCCTGGAGCCGTCAACTAGGGGGATCAACCTGGCGCAGCGCAGGCAACCGTGTTCGTCGTGTCAGAAGATATGGCTCCGAATCATTGACGCAGGCATATCAATCGGCAGGAGAAGGTAACGATTGCACCGCATCGTTTGCCTCAGCTCCGGGTCAGTCGGCGAGAACTAGAAAGTAGGCTCGAGTAGGTGATGAAGGTTAGCGATGAAAACGCGTCGCCCCCGATCACAGCTGGCGCTAAGCTGGCCTGCGATTGGTGCGCGATCCTCGATGTGCGCCGGCTTCAGGTGAATGGCTTCGGAAACGCGCAAGCCGGCCGCATAGCAGCAGGTCAGGATCGTTCGATGGTTAATGGCGGCACGCAGGAGAGCAAATAGAGAACTTCCTCTGGACTGAGAACGACGGGCAGTTTCTCCACAGGGCTCTATGACCGGCGCAACGATCAGATTGCCCTTGATGAGGTGGAGCGGATCGCGTTCTGAATTGCGACCCACGACAAAGGGGCCATATCGCGGTTTCGGGACATACATAAATGTCCGAATTCTGAGCTTCCCTCTTAGTCAGTCAGGACGTACCAGGTCATCACGGATACCTTGACCAGTACGATGGTGGCGATCACGATGAACAGGTCCCAGCTCCAGATGTGGTTGATATAGAAGCGATAGAAAAACAGAGCGGTGGCCACGAGGCCGCCGATGATTCCCATGAGACTTGTAGCCTGGCGGCGGTGGTTTAGGAAGCGTTCATCAATCATCCGGCCCACGATAGGAATGTTCATTGTTCGTTCTCCAAAGTGAAGATGTGATCAGTGGAACAACCGAAGACTCTGGCGAAGGTAAGTGCAAGAGGCAAGCTTGGCACATAACGGTCCCGCTCAATCGAGTTGATGCTTTGCCGGGATACGCCCACAGCCCTTGCGAGTTCCTCCTGCGTCCATCCGCGGGCATTGCGAAGCTCTTTGACGCGGTTTAGGATGCTGGATGTCATGGAAAGCTACCTTTCCATGACATCCTACCCAGGTCCTTCTGTCTATGTCAAGTAAGCTTTCCATAACACATCGGAAATCCCCCACTTCGTCTCATAAAGGGTGGTTTTTGAGACTTTGCCTACGGCCAGGAAATGCGGGGCTTGAGTGTTGCAGGTGTCTGTGCCAAAAGTCAGGCCGCACCCTGTGGTCGATTGCGCCCTTTGGGTTATGAACCCAAAGGGCAGGGATTACCTACGACTAGGGACATTGTCGTGGGTAAATCGGCAGTGGTCACTCTGGAGCTTTAGTAGATGCTGTTTCTCTGATGCCAAAGTCGATGAGGCAGAAGGTACGTGAAGCCGGCGAAGCCTTCCCAATCCGTCGATGTGCCAGTCAAGCCATGATCAAAGCCGGCATCGATCACCAGATTCTTACGAACGGAATAAGATCCGGCCCACAGGTTTCCGACGGCTGAACCGTGTGTCAACGGCTGGGCGAAGTGCCACACCTCGCCGGAGACCGTAAATCGTCCGATCGGATGCGAGATCGAGAGCGTCTGGGCAAACTGCGCTTTCCGCACCTTCGTCGTGTCGTCCTGCTGTTCCATCACGAGGCCGTTCATGTCGAAGTGGAACCCTCCCAGATCGTCACTCAAGAGGATCGTTGCATTCTGTACGAAGGTGCCGAGATCGAGCTCGGGCGCCGGGCTCGCATAGAGCCGCCGGAGGTATTGGGCTGAAATCGTCGGGCGATCCCCCTCGCCAGGAACGATTACCGCCTGCATTCCGGTGAAGACCTCCCCTGGCCGATTGCCATCAACCGCAGCTCCGGTACTGTGCGTGAAAGGCTCGAAGAGAGCCATAAACTGGACCCTCGAATCTACCGTGAGCTTGGTCACTTGCTCGATGCCCAGTCGTTTTGAGAACTCTGGGGAGGTTGCGGCATACAAGCCACCGTTTTCAAACTGCAGATAACCCGCTGGGGTCAGGGTCGCTGGAGTTGATACCGTTGGCCGGGCAGGGTTCGCCTCGGGCAGGTCGTCCTGGCCGAGAAGCCAAATGGGCTGCAGCAAAAACAAGGCTCCCAGGAGAGCAATCCGAAAACAGGTCAAGCGTGGTCTCCGTACGTGTGTGTTTTGGAAGCCGAATGAGCTTTCAACTTCGCGAGCTGATCCTTGTCGTCCGGCTCTATGTGCACGAGCACCTTGGCGATCTGTGCCGCGGAGCGCAAGATCGCGTCCTCGACGGCATGAGCGATCTGGTGCCCTATTCTTACTGAGATTTCCCCGTCAACGATGACGTGAAGATCGACGTAATAGCGGAATCCCATCTTGCGGACGTGGCACTTTTCCAAGCCAATGACGCCCTCTACTCGCGAAGCGATCGCACGGATCTTCGCTTCGATCTTCGGAGAGGGAGTGGCGTCCAGCAGCTCTGCCATGGGGCGCTGAAGCTGCCGCCATGCGTTGAAGATGATGATGGGAGCCGCACAAAGAGCCGCCCAGTCATCCGCCGCAGCATTTCGCGTCCAGAGTGCGGCAGAGATCCCGATCAGAGCGAAGCCCGAGGTAATCGCGTCGCTCAGGTGATGCCAGGCGTCGCTCTTGAGGGCTGTGCTGTCGATGTCCTTGCCAACGGAAGTGACATACCGAGACAGCAGCAGCTTGATTGCAACCACAGCCAGCAGAACCCAAAGCGTATAGGGTCTGGGAAGTGGATGCGGCTCCTGAATTTTCTTGATGCTCTCTATCCCGATCAGAATCGCGGCCAGGATCAAGGCGAGGCTGACGATGATGGCCGCGATCGGTTCCGCTTTGCCATGGCCGTAGGGGTGGTCTTCGTCCGGGGGTTTGATCGAGAGCTTCAGTCCGAAGAATACGACGGTGGAACTGACAACATCGGAAAAGGACTCGATCCCATCCGCGACAAGCGCGAAGGAGTGGCCGAAGAAGCCGGCCGCGCACTTGAAAACGGCCAAGGTGAGATTGAAGCCAATGCCAACGAGAGAAGACTTCAGCCCCCTAGCAACTGCCTTTTCAATTGGAAGGGCCTGAGGAGCACCGTTCATACGAGCACTCCAGCGCACTCTTCTGCTGGGGAATTAGGGTTCAACGGCCAGCCTCTGGGTGTCGAGGTCTTCTTTCATCGGCCGTTGCAGTGGCCTTCTGTACGTACTCGCTCTTGGCGCGATGCATGGAAGTCTCTTAGATGGATCTCTTGATCTACCTTGATTTTACCCTGTTCCAAGCTAGCCGAGGCTGTGGCCAGACCCTCCAGCTATGAGCTTTCTTCCCTTCGCACTGCAAGTCTCAAGACCTATATAGATGTGCTCGGGCTGTTCGTTGGCCCTCGCAGTTCTCTCAAATCAGCGGGATTCGCCTTGCTCGATCCGCGTCCGCCGCCAGGCCCCCCATCAACGTGAAGAAGGCTGGCGACTGTCCGCTAAACAGCCCCATCGCCGTCAGGAAGTTCACCACGTTCGTGGCAATACCCTGTGTCTCTGTGGGACGAATGATGGAGCACGGGGGCAGCTTGCGGCTCAGAAAGGGGCACGGCTCCGGCATGATCAGGTTGGTCTGGTAGGTCTCCCCACCAAACGGCGCAGCATTCAGATTGGGAAACGTGACCGACACCCCGGTCACCGGGTCCGTGGCGGTAAGGGGCGGCGCATTGCCCGCCTTGTCGGACCAGGTTTGAAAGTGCATGGTCTCTGTGGGCCCGATGCTGATCAGGATGCGCAACACCTCCACGCTGCTGGCTCGTTGCGCCATCGCCGGATAGAGGCTGTTGCCGCCCTGCTCGATGGTGGGGAAATGAAAGCCGGCTGTGTTCGCAATCGCCTGCAGGAAGTTCGGATCCGCCGTATCGGCATCGGTTCTGGGAATCGCCGTATGCTTATCCACCGCGAGAGTCGGAATCGCCTGTGGGAAGGTGAAGTTGGGATCCAGGTCAGGGTTATTGTCGCTACTGCGATAGCGGGTCCACCAACTGGTATCGAGCGTAAGCTCCATCAGGTTGGTGATCCGCAGCTTTCCGCTGGAGCCAGTGGCGGTACTGCCGGGGAGAGTGCGAAAAGGTTCCAGGTCCACCGTCGCTGCGCCCTTCGAAGCCAGATAGGCGTTGAGAAAGTTCTGGTGGGTGAACTCATCGTCGGTATTGTCGTGGACGTACTGGGCCATGTCAGAGTCCAACATCGCAAGCGCGGCCGTGTAGGCAGGATTCCCGGTTCCCCCTGGAACCTCGCTGTCTTGAATACCGCCAAGCTCGTTGTATTGCACCCAGAAGTCCGTCTCCAGGATCTCCGCCGCTGCCGCGAAGCGAAGCAGAGCTGCGTCTCCTCGCGTGAGGTGACCGCCGCGTTCTTCAGCTCCCTCATCCGCCAAGAGAGGCGAACCATTAGCCAGGAATCCGATGCCCGCGGTAGCGATACCTGCTGCGGAAAGTCCATTCTTTACGAAAGAACGCCGGTTGATCTCAGCTTTCATGTTGTTCCACATGTGATGCATAGGGAGGATCCTCCATGCCTCAAAAGGCTGAACCTACGCCACGCTGCAGGTGTCACCAAAATGTAAAAGCAATCATTACTGTGACACTATGAACTCCCAGAGCTATGAGACACACATTCGACTCCAGCACGCTGTAGCTATTGTGCGACGCGCCACGGAGAGGTCGTGGACCAGGCCTTCAGCTCATTAGCGGCCCAGACCGTTGACTTGTCTGCATGGCACGAGGTGCAGGGATTCGGGATTCCCGTCTGCTCCGTATCCCCCGGCGTAATGAAGCGGAAGGTATGCGAGCTGACGAAATTGCCCTTGATGGTCTGCTCGATCTTCGGCATGTGGCACGCGACGCATTGGCTGCCCGCGCTCTTCTCTGCGTGATGCGTATGCTCGCTCACTGTGCCCTTCAGCCCGGCAGGATTGCTCGCATTATGGCAAGACAGGCAGAGCGCATTGCCGGTCGCGATCAGGTTCGCCTCGTTTTGGTTGCTGTGCACCTGGTGGCAGTCGAAACACCGTATCTGGCGGTGATACATGTTGCTCTGCACGAAGTCATTCCCCTGCATGCGATTCTTGTGCGCCGTCTCATCCGCATACTGGTAGAAGTTCGTCGTGCCCGGCTTCAACTCCTCCAGCTTCCAAAAATCTGCCAACCGCTGGCCCGGTAAAAACCCCACCGGCCAGTCATAGGCATGACCATCGATCGGGGCCTGCAAGGGTCTTCCCTGGGTATGGCACTGCATGCACGTGTCGTTGCCACGCACCGCATCGAGCGTCTCCGGATTGACGATGTTGTTCTTCGTCGGATGTGCGACATGCATACTTCCGGGACCATGGCACTTCTCGCAGCCCACGTTCCACTCCGTCACTTGCTTAGTCTGTATGTTGTAGTTGACGGAGTGGCATCCATCGCAGGTCGGCCCGGTTGGACGATCGAAGTTGCTCGGGCCATAGAACGGCAACCACCAATCTGTGCCCGGTTCGACATGGTACGGCAGCCAGCGCGCTCCCTTCACATCCCACTGGGCTGGAAGCGGATAATAATCATTTCCCCGCTTGGTGAAGTAGCGCTGCTTCCATCGGCTCCCATACACAAACGCCACTTGGTCCAGTCCGAAGGTGCGAACTGGATCGGCATGCAGGAAGTCCCCGAGCACGGCCTCGGGATGTTCCTTGGGGTCGCGAACCACATTCGCCATGCGCGTCTGCTTCCAGCCTTTGTAGGTCTCGGCGTGGCACCCCTGGCAACGTGCCGACCCCACAAACTGCGCCTGCGCGCTCTCCGCAGAGGCCGAGGCAGAAGGTGCGGCGATCCACGCCATTCCGCTCACCAGCAACAGACAGGTAAGTTGTACCTTGACTCGAAACATGCGCATGCTCCTGGCGATACCTGCTGCGAATAGTCCATTTTTTACAAATGAACGCCGGTTAATCTCAGCGGTCATGTTGTTCCACATGTGGTGCATAGGGAGAAACCTCCCTGCTTCAAAAGACTGAACCTATTCGACGCCGCAGCTGTCAAGAAAATGTAAAAGTAATCATCGCCGTGACCCGTATGAACTCCCAAAGGCAAAAAAGAGAGATCGGCGCAAAGAAGCCGTAAGTCCGAACGAAGGACCAGGGCTGAATCGTGAAAAGTTTAGTTTCACGCATGATAATGCAGAGCGTGTTAAATCCTTCGAGCCAGCGCCTCTCAAGATCGCTCATTACCCGATAACGCTTAGGAATTGTCCACCGAAGTGAACGCGTCGAGACTAGCTGGGCGCTTCTGACGGGGAATGCGTAACGATAGACCGTCGTTCGATCCACTCCGAATTCTTTCGCAAGAGACGACTTATTTTCGCCCTTGGCGAGTCGCAGTCGTAGCTCCGCAGCCCGCTCCATTGTCAATGAATATTTTCGGCCCCTATACGCCCCGGCTTTCTTTGCCAGCTCGATTCCCTCTCGCTGTCTTTCACGGATCAACTCCCGCTCGAACTGTGCGAAGGCCCCCATTACGCTCAGAAGCAGATTTGCCATCGGCGAATCTGCGCCGGTGAAGGTCAGGCTTTCCTTGACGAATCGGACGTGCCCCCCCCCCGCGCAGTTAAGCCCAAGACCATCCTTCGCAGATCGTCCAGATTGCGGCCGAGCCGGTCCATCGAGTGCACACGATAGTGTCGCCTTCCCGCACGAAGCTCAACATGTGTTCGAGCTGCGGCCGATTCACGTCCTTACCCGATGCTTTGTCCAGAAACACCCGGTCCTATGCCTTGACAGATGACCGTCGGCGATCTTTTGAACCCTATCAAAGCGTCCCCTATGAGCAGTGGAGGAATCGTCGTCTTTTAGCGACAAGCCCCCGGAGATATACGTTCACACTCTCAGCCATAGAAGACCCCTGAGAACAGTAAATCGCTCGCAACATCCGAAACTCTCGCTAAACGCCCATGTATTCCGGGGTGTAATTGTGGAAGAGGCCTTTGCCGGGGTACATGACCCGAGTCGGCATCGAATCGTCTGTCCTCGCCATCTTGACCCAATGCCACGCATGTGCAATCTCGGAAGGCTGGAAGTAAAGGGTCTGGGCTTGCAAGGCAGCCGCTGCAACTAAAGCTATTTTCGAGACATCCTCCCATTCGTCGTTGCTGATGACTGCCAAACGCGCTACGTGATCGGTGTGGCGGCTGAGAAAGCGCATCTCTTCCCAGCGTGCGGCCCAGGTAGCTCCATGCATGTCTGAGAGATCGGCGACGAGGCCGATCGGTTTCTTGTGTTGGGCGGTACAATTTTCAAGCTGCTCCGAAATATTTGTCACGTCGTCAGCGGTCAGCTCCCCTGTCACCTTAAAGCCGAAGACCGCTTTGTGGCTCTGTTCAAGTCGCTCGATCATTTGTGTCTCCATCCGTGAGGATACGCCTTCCCAATCCTTAAGAAAGTCTCTCATCGATCAGATGATCGGCTATCCGGATTGCATTCGCGATGATTGTTAACGAAGGATTGACAGCGCTTGCGGAGACAAAGCAGGACGCATCGACGACATACAAATTGCCTAGATCATGAGCTTTGCAATAGGGGTCGAGAACGCTTGTGGCGGGATCGGTCCCCATCCGGCAGGTGCCATTCTGATGGCCGACCCCTTCGAGCGGAATACGCTTCTTGAAGTATGCGTAGAGGGGCACAGAAGTTGTTGCGTGTCCAGCCCTTTTGAGGATGACAACCCAGCGATCCTTCAGGCGCTCAAAAGACTTTACGTTATTGGGCGTGTAGGAGAGCCGAATCCGCTTCGGTGCAGCATCGCTTACAAGTTCGGATTCACTACGGCCACAGTGTCTCCTGCTGGATGAGCGCCGATGAGCCCGGGTTGCCAGTTTTCTGCCGAGAGTGTGTCGAATTGTGCAAAGTCACCCGGTTTTCCGGGTTGGGAAGATCTTCGGTTGTGAGCCACCATGGTACGGCGTGGTGTTTCAAGGTTTCAAGAACGAATCCGGGCGTCAGCGGCCGCGCATCGCCCTGCATCATCTCGAAATGAAAGCTGCCGACCGGCTGGACTTGTCCTAAGGGAAAGGGATAAGTAGGATCCGAGTCCTTGAGATAGAAATCATTGGAGCCCCACGTTTTTGTATAGCTGTCTTCGTTGATTTTGGTTCCGATTGCCAGCAGTGCGTCGGCCTGGTGGTACATGAAATGCCTACCTACCTGATCGGAACTGTTTGCAAGACCTGTTGGGTGCTTGTCGCTGGCGGAGGCGAGAAGCAGAACTGCCGAGTTGACGGCTCCCGCGCAGACTGCAAAGAAACCGGCACTGTAAATAGCTGCATGCCCGTTGTGCGAGGGAGGAGGCGCGTTCGCGTCGTCCGGGACTGATGCCATGCCATGACGTTTGCCGGAGCCAGAGTGAATTACCTCGACGGAGGTCACGGCGGTCCCGGAACTGTTCGGGACCAGCCGCGTCACCCGTGAGTTCGTCATCAAAGTGACATTGGGCAGGTGCAGGATCTGCCGAATGCAATTGATATCGGCGTCCGATTTTGCGTGGACCAGGCGCGGATAGCCGTCGCAGGTGTCGCAGCGAACGCATTTCGATTTGAGCGGATCCGCTTCATTTAGCTTCAAACCGAGCGGTATGGGAAAGGTATGGACGCCGAGCTTCCGGACATCGTCTTCGATGGCCTGCATGCGCGGCTCGTTAGCGAACGCCGGATACGGGTACTTGAAGCAGCTCGCAACAGCCTCGTGATTGGACCCGGATGACGCCCACTACGCCAAATAATTCTGAAACATTACGCCAAGTAGCGATGAAAGCAACACCCAGGTTGGATGGGAGGCTCGCCCTTCGTAAGGGCATTACTACCCGCCGCCACCCTAGGGGACCCCGGCCTCCTGGGTGGAATCGTTCAGGGGAACCTGACCGCCAGTCCCACCGCTAAGCGAAGGTTATTCTGGACATTGGTCGTTGAGTTCGGCAGTTGTGTGCGCAGCCAGTCGGCCTCGAAGGCGCGCAGCGAGAGGCGATGCTTCATCGGCAGATCGATGCCTCCGCCAATCTGCAGCGCTAAGCTGCTTGCACTGCTGGTAGCTGCAATCGCGCCAGGAAAGAGGCTATTGAAGCCGTTGGCTCGCCCGGCCAGAGCTTGACTAAAGAAGGCGAAGCGGCTACTCGGCGGCGACCAGCGATAGCGCGGTCCGAAGGTACTGGTAACCAGATCTAGCCCTACCCCAGAACTATTCGCATTCTGCGCGTGCAAGCCGGACACGTCTGCCATCACGCCCCACCCGTGCCACAAGTGTGCATTGACCTGAATGCTGCCGCCCTGCATCCAGAACCTGTTGGCGGCGACTACATTGGATAGGAGCGGATTATAGAGAACCGCCACTTCCATGACAGGCCCTGTCTGCCGTTCCGGGTTGTGGATCTGCTGCCCCCAAAGGGGCAGTCCAGTGGCAATGTAACTACCCACAAGGAGCAGCTTTCTGCGATTCAAAATACGCATGGCAAGTTCTCCTGGTTACTCGACGTTCAGCGTTAGGGTGGTGGAGTGAGTCAGTGGGCCAGAGGTGGCGGTCACCGTCAGAGGGTAGGACGATTGCTGCTGGCCGAAGAAGCCGTTGCCGCTGCTGCAGCCGCTGAGGGTGGTCAAAGCGCCCATCGCGAAGGCGGCCACCAGCAGGACGAAGATCGTGCGGCCCAGCAGTTTACCCGCGCGCCGCAGGCGTATGGCAAACGGCAACAGCAGCACGCCCCATTCCACGGGTGGCAGCTTGCGTGAGGCCGGTCCCTCACCCATCAGATTCGCCGTGGCGCCCGGCACCTGGATGGTCAGCGTCATGGTGGGGAATAGAGTGTTCGCCGGGAGAGACCAGGAGTTGCTGGTGAGCTGCGTCCAGGATGAGGGAGTGATCACTGCTGTCGCCCCTGCCGGCATCCCGGTTACGGTCAAGATCGTCGGAGCTGGGAGGATGATGCTGGCTGTAGGCACAATATTTAGTGGATAAGTCGCCGATCCTCCGGGTGGTGTGGTCTGGGTAGTGACACCGCTTCCCGAGCCCGAAGTCAGGCTGAAGTCAAGGATCGATTGCGTCAGAGCCGCGCTGGTGGCTGTGAGGAAATTGGTGTCTCCGTTGTAGACCGCGGTGATCGAATGAGAGCCGTCGCTGAGCGCTGCGGTCGTCAGCGTGGCCACTCCCGCGGAAAGCGTTCCTGTGCCAATCACGGTTGTGCCATCGAGGAAGCTTACCGTGCCGGTCGGCGTGCCCAGCGACCCGTTCACCGTGGCCGTAAAGGCGACCGCTATCTGTGCGATAGATGGGTTGGTGCTGGACGCCAAACTAACGGCTGGTGTCAACGGCTCTATCACCATGGTTCCGGTGGCCGAGCCGGTGTAGTCATTACTGCTGATCGTTGCCACGACCACATAGCTCCCTCGCGCGGTGGGAGCGGTTGCGCTGCCGTTGTAGGTGAGGGTCACCGTCAGGCCACTCGGCACAGTGGTTGCCGTAGCAGAGAGTGGTGAGCCGGTATAGGTCTGCGTCAGGTTACCGAGCGTGACGGTTGCCGTGGCCTTCGAGATGACCAGCGTTCCGGTGGTCGAGCCTTGGTAGTTCGCGTCGCTGATGGTTGCCACGACCGCGTAGCTCTCTGGAGCAGTGGGAGCAATGGTGCTGCCGTCATAGGTGAGGATTACCGTCAAGCCACTCGGCACGGTGGTTGCCGTGGCCGCAAGCGGCGAGCCGGTGTAGGTTTGGGCGAGGTTGCCGAGAGTGACCGGTGCCGTAGTCTTCCCGACGATCAGCGAATACGTGATGCTGCTGCCCGTGTAGGGTCCGCTTCCGGTGCTGCTGTCTGTCGCGAAGATCGTAAACGAGTATGGCCCGCCCGCCGTCGTCGGCGTCCCCGAAAGCACGCCAGCGGCGCTCAGCGTCAAACCGACAGGCAAGGTCCCGGTATAGGAGTAGCTGTAGGGAGCCGTCCCGCCACTCGCGGTAAACGTCTGGCTGTAGGGGCTTCCCGGGGCGGCGCCGGGGAGAATGGCGCTGGCCGACGCCACGCTGATCGTGGGCGCAGCGATAGTCAGCGAATACGTCTGGGTAGCGCTGAGGGAGTTGTGATCGGTGGCCTGCACAGTGAAGGAAAACGTTCCTCCGGCAGTCGGTGTTCCACTCAGAATGCGCGCGGCACTCAGCGTCATCCCCGCCGGCAGGCTGCCGCTAACGACCGCATAGGTGTAGGGAGAGGTCCCACCGGTAGCCACAAAGGTTACTCCGGCATAGGGCGATGCCACGGTACCGGCGGTGAGGGTCGTGCTGGCGGGCAACGTGAAGGAGATGGGCGGAGCAGTTCCGGTTCCGCTGAGCGATATGGACTGGGTCGCGGAGGACACATTCTGATTGTTGTCCGTCAGAACCAGCGAACCGGAGTTGGCGCCCGATGTCTGCGGCGTAAAGTCGATTGCATAGGAACAGTTGTTGTTTGGCGTCAAACTGATGGGCGTGGCACTGGCCGCCAGGCTGGGGCAGTTAGTCGCTCCATCGAGCGTAAAGCTGCCGCCACCTCCGGTGAACGCAGGGTTGGTATTCGAAACAGAAGAGGCAAAGGTCAGATCCGCATTGCCGTAGTTGAGCAGTGCAAAAGACAAAGGATTGTCTGTCGCATCGGCCGTCCCTTCGGCTGTCGTAGTCGGGAAGGTGATCGACGGCAGTACATTCCGGTTCTGTTTGTAGATCGCGCCACCACCATCTCCACTGTTCCAATCCCTGTAAAGATTGCCGGCGGCGTCCAGCGCTATGTTCGCTCCGCCGCCATAGGGGGTGGTAAACAGTTGGGTCCGCGCGGCATAACTTCCGCTGGTCAACACGTACTCATAGACCGGAGTCGAGGTTCCGGGGCCGTTCGTATCCGCGACATAGATGTTGCCGTTGGTATCGATGGTGACACCGGAGGGGTAATACAGCGCGTTGTCGATAGTCGTGAAGCTGTTGCTGTAGCTCCCGCTCACATACGGAATCTCCATCAATTCGCCTGAGGGGGCGCTTGTGGAGGCCACAAAGAACACGTTCTCGGAGGAATCCACCGCAATGCCCTGCGGGAATGCGCTCCCCCCGCCGAGAGCGGAGGAGTCGGCCAGTGTGACCTGCGCGCCATACCCGGTGCCCGTCCAAGGCAGCTCCGCGATCAACTGTGCGCTGTTGTCGGTGAGAAAGAGATTCCCGCCACCATCGACGGTAATTCCGCTCGGATTCACCAGGCCGGAACCAAGCCAGATCGCCGAGCCGTAGGCGCTTCCGTTCCACGGATACTTAAGGATGCTTGCGAGCGGATAGTTCTGTACGCCAACATACAAATTGCCCGCGCCATCTTCGACCATGGCTCCCGTTGCGTAGTAACCGCCGCCAGGAAGATTGAGGCTACTTGGAGATTGGGCGGCCCCGTAGCTACTGCCCTGCCAGGGAAACTCGATGATCGCCCCGGCATAGGAGTTCGAGTTGCGGTCCACAAAGAAGAGATTGAATTGCGAGTCGACGGCCACGCCCAATGGCCAATAGGTAAACGTATCCGGGGTAAGCATGGTCTGTGTCCCGGGAGGGAACAGCGCCTGCGCCCCGGTCCCTGTGGCGGCCAGATACGCTGTGGCCAGAACGTTGCCCGAACCGTCTTCCAGCAGCACCGCCCCATTGCGCGGTCCCGGATATCTAGGCGCAAAATGGACATCCACCGTGCAAGTGCCGCTCGCGCTGTAGCTCGCACCGTTGATGCAGGTGCCGTCACCCACGTCGGTAAAGTCCAACCCGGTTGCACCCTGGGTGACCACGACGGGCGCGCCGATCGAGCCTGCGCCGGTAAAGCTGAAGGTGACCATCTGGCTGCTCGAGCTGCCCACCGGTTCGCTTCCGAAGCCCACCTGTGCCGGATTGCTGGCGGTGGCGGTCTCGGCGTTGACCGTCAGCGTGACGCTGGCTGTCGCCGTGCCTGGATAGGTGCCCTGGTTGGAGGGGGTAAAGATGACCCACAGCGTGTTTGCGCCTGCCGGCAGCAATGTACCGCTGCTGACCACGGTGCCGGAGATCGAGTTCAGCCTATAGACGTAGCTTCCATCAGTATTGCCCACCGCATCGAGTTGTGTGCTGCTGAGCGGCGTGCCCACGGTAATCGCCGCCGGCGTGGACCAGGTAACGGCGGCATGCTGCTCTAAGGTGATGGAGAGCGACTGGGTGACGTTGCTGGAGAAGTTAGGGCTCGCTACCACTACGGAGACCGATCCGGTGCTCGACGACGAGCCACCCGTCGCGTCTCCCGCGATGCTCACCGTCAGCACCGCCGAATCGCTTGCGCTGGCCCCGATGCCCGTGGCCCGCGTGCAAGAACTCGGGGTGCCCACCGTGCAGACCCAGCCTCCATTGGTATCCGTTATGGCCGTGGCCGTCACACCTGCAGGCAGGGACACTGTCAGCGTGGTATTGCCAGGCAAGGGGACCGTCGAGCTGGTGTTGGTTACATTCACCGTGACCGTGTCGCTCATGTCGCCTTCGGTGAAGTTCGTGGGGCTGTTGGTGATGTCGATCGCGACGGTGGGCACCTCTATGCCAGTAACAAAGTTGGAGAGATCGAACAGCGCGTACTCCAACATCTTCTCCTGCGCAATCTCGTTGTCGACCAGCGCGGGGCACTCGGCAGGAAATATGTCGCCTCCCACTCCCGTCACATTCTCCACGTGATACTCGTTGAAGACAACGCGCCCGTATTGCGCTTCCACGGCCGCGCCCAACGGCGTGTTGAAGGTGAACTGCATGAGGTCGCTGGGAGAGTTCAAGGTCAACCAGGTCTGCGTGGGTGCAATCACGGATTCGATATTGTCGCGCAGGGTGCTGATCGCAACCTGGCCCTCGGTTCCGCTATCGGCCGTGCGCGGCGTTCCGCCAGCCGAGTAGCCGCTCAGATAGAGCCACTGCGACAAGGTCGATCCGTCAGTGAAGTTTGTGTTGACGGTGGCCGCGCCATCGCTGGGATTGGAGCCCGCGCTTGTCAGCCAATTGACCGCCCCCGAGAAGGTTGCGCCCCCGTATGTTTCTGCAGTGTTCAGCCACATCTCGCTCCAGTGCGTGGCAAACACGCGGCCGCCGGCACTGGTGTAGGCCAGAATAGGGTCGATGGAGCTAGACGTTTCGGTCGAGTTAACTCCCTGGCAGGGGAACATCACCATGTCATAGCTGTTCAACGGCGTCGTACTCGAGCCGCCCACGAGCGTCGTCACCGAAGGTGTCGACGCATTGATCTCCGCTCCGGCCGACTTATCGCCCTTGTAGAGATGGATCCGGCCACCCAAATTGACTGTGCCATTGTCGTCGGTGAACTCCGTATCCGCTAAGCCAAGATCGCGAAAGACACACTCGAGCGCGTCCGCCGAGCCAGTGGCCACCGCGATCAGTGGAATGTTTCCTTCGGCATGGGTCGCGGGCATGCTCAGCGAAAGGCCGGTCAGCGGACTCGTTTCCACCGCCTCGGGAAACACCCGCTGCCATTTGCCCGCCTCGATCACAACCGAGTAGGTGGTGTTAATCGGCACGCCCGTCAACGTGAAGGTTCCATTCACAGCGGTATAGGTAGCGGCATACACGCCGGTTCCGGATGTAACCAGTGTCGGATTGGCGTTCTCGGCCGTGATGCAGCTTGCCGGTTGATTCGACGGAGTCGAACCGGTGCAAGTCGCCCCGGAGATCGGCGTCGTCACGGAACCGGTTGTCGCATACACCAGCACGTTCGGCAGCACGTCGGTGCCGTTCGGCATGTGCACCGTGCCGCTGATGGTCGTCTGGGCAAAGCCAAGGCTGCTCCACACGGCCCAGAGCAAGAGCAGACTCACGATCGAACGAGGGAAGTTCCGCTTGTTGGCAACGAAACTGCAAAGAGGTGCTATCGAACGGTTCGATGCGGTCATGAGACAGATCTTCCTTTGATCAGGAGCGACTGCGTAACGTGGATGAAATGTTTGAGTGGGCCGCGGCTAATATCAGGGCGGTTCAGGGGGACTTGAAGGCTGGGCGTCCTACATCGTTCGCTTGGCTGGCCAGCAGGTTCCCGATGTGAGGGAAACAACTCGCATCCTTGTCCCCGAAGTCATAGGGAAGTTTTTTGTATAGCCCCGCAATCATGCCACGCCCAGAGGAGTAGGGCTTCTCGAGTGCATCCACGTTTCCGAGACATAGGCGGCGAAAGCCACAGGAAAAATCTCCGGGTACAACGGAAGCAAACTCGAGAGGAGATCTTGGATAGCAGAGACAATGAGGCTTAGCGTAAGGAAGACACACATCCTTCCAATCGCTACGTCGAGTATGGGAGATCCAAGCATTTGGCACCTGCTCTCAAAACACAATGTTGAACGGGCCCAAACATCCTGATCCTTTTGGCTTCCAGTGAAACCCTCGCACTCACGCGAGAGCGCACACAATACCGAAAACGGAGGATGAGAACTAAAGCATGAAGACTTCCGGAAGTGCAATCACTATCAGCTAGGACAGTAGACTAGAAAACGCTCTCTTCCATACAACTTATCGGTTAGGGCGCCGTTCACTCTAAGTACCGTGCATCTCCTGCGCCGTACTGTTGCAAGAATCTCCGACGAAAACATCTCCGGCGCCGTCCACGTCAAAAGGAGCACGAAAGCCGCCGCCTACCCCTACGGTGTTTACCATCGAGCTGGACGCAGCTGAACCGGGTTAATTCCGGTTCGGCGGCTGTGGCGACAAGCACGCCTACGCAGATCCCGCTGAGCTTCATTTTTACTGCGGCGGGTACGATCGGAGCGCCCGTCGTGCTGACCCAGGGCGCCCCCGGCGAGGACTTCACCGACGCGAGCACAGGCAGTTGCACCGCCAGGAGTTGTTTCCGCTGGAGATCGGAAGCGAGTCGACAAAGCCATCAAGCGTTTCATTCTGCATGACCCTGTTGAGAAGCTTGATGCATAGTAGAGTCGATGATGCAAAATCTCAGGAATCCAGGGTCGCGTTCATAGTGAGCTATGAGGTCAGCCTCAACATAGGTCGCTATGCCGCTTTAATAACAGCCTCTAGTGTGCTGTCCCGGAAATACGATTACATAATCGGGAGAGCTTTTGGAAGATGGAATCTGCGGTTGCTGTCCATGCGAA
>FSXA01001341.1_pt1 | contig 28184 bp, 17 predicted proteins | sample 1638081 | NCBI WGS metagenome assembly FSXA01 (sample SAMEA3914788, study PRJEB12502) | metagenome | biome: forest; material: soil | place: Canada | collected 2011-07-03 | depth 0.1 m
GCCTTCCATCCGGTTCTTGTTCATCGGTCCGCAGTTGCGTTCCACGCTTCCTCCCCACACTCGGTCGCCCTCATGCAGTTGCGCTTCGCTTCGCTCGCTATGACCAGCTCGCGACGGACTTGCACCCGTTAGAATGCGCCATGCAGGGGCGCACAACGGAAAAGCCCGGCCTCATCGGCCGGGCTGAAGATGATGGATGGTGTCCTACGCCGCAACTACCGGCGATGATGATGACGATGATGGTGACGAACCGCAGCATTGGCAGGAACAACCGAACCCACCAGAACTGCGAACGCGACAACCGCAAACAGAATGCGACCAATCTTCATTGTGAACCTCCTGAAATCAGCGCTGAAGTAACTGATCTCTTTGTTGAGCTTACTTCCAGAACACTGCTTTGGAAGGGAAAGTTTTCCTCAGCGGCTCGCCCGGTTCCCAACTCCGCACCCCCATCTGCGTCGCGAAGATCAAGCCGCAGAGGCCTTAGGCGATATCGATCAGAACTGCGTCCTCCTCTACCTTCACCGGGAACACCGCAACCCGCTCGTTCTCCGGATACTCCGCCTGCCCCGTCTTCAGATTGAACGCCCACGAGTGCCACGGGCACACTACCGCCTCGCCCTCGATCCATCCCTGCCCCAGCGGTCCCCTGCGGTGCGGACACCAGTTATCCAGCGCCGAAAGCTCTCCATTCACGTTTGCCAGGCACACGCCAACGCCCTCGACCTCCGCCTCCATTACCTTGCCCGGCTGCGGTGCATCCGCGACCCCGCAAATCTTCACCCATTGCGCCAACTTCAATCCTCCTCAACTACCCTCCCCTTAATCCTATGCGACGGCGACAACCGGCTCCGTCCGCAATGCTAGAGTTCTAGAGAAGCAGGCGTCACCCCCAAGCCCACACCATGACCCGTTCCCGTCCGTCGAGACCCGGCAAGAGCCCTAACCCGTCGCCCGCGGCTAACCCGTCGCCCAACCGCAATCCCTACGCGCTCAGTCCCAATCCCGAGGTCGTCGATCCCCGCTGGCTGCTCAAAGCCATCGGCCTGATGCTTCTGCTCGCTCTCGTCTGCGGCTATCTCACCCTCTGCGTCCTCTTCTACCAGGGCCAGTGGCAACTCGTTCTGCATCCCTCTCGTTCGAAGCCCGCTCCCACCGCTATCGGCGGCGCCCCCATCGACATCGTCCAATTCGGCATCGACGAGTCGGCCACGCCGCAGCTCACCGGCTGGTGGATCCCCGGAACACCCAATAGCGGCTACGCCGGCAGCACCGTCCTCTATCTCCCCAGTGGGGACGGGTCGCTCGCCGACTCCGACGCTCCTGCCATCCTCGCGGCGTTCCATACGACCGGCATCAACGTCTTCGCCTTCGACTACCGCGGCTACGGCCAAAGCGCCGCCCTTCATCCCAACCAGCAGCACATGCAGCAGGACGCCTCCTTCGCCTGGCAGTACCTCACCAACTCCCGCCACCTTACGTCCACCCAGATCGTCCTCTTCGGCACCGGCGTCGGCGCCGCATTAGCCACCCAGCTCGCCGCCCAGCAGCCGCAGGCCCCTGCGCTCATCCTCAACGCGCCCCGTCCCAACCTGCTCGACCTCGTTCGCGCCGATGCCCGCGCCAAACTCCTTCCCGTCCTCCTGCTCTTCCACGACCGCTTCGAGATCGCCCCAACCCTATCCACGCTCCCCACGCCAAAGCTCCTCATCGTCAGCGACCACGCTGGACACAGCGATCAGCAGACAGCAACCCTCTACCGTAGCGCAGCCAACCCAAAATTCACTCTCTATCTTTCCGCCACGCCCACTGATAAACCGGCCGTGCTGGAGCAGGCATTCACCCGTTTCTTCGACCAGTATCTTCCGACATCACCCGACACCAAACTACACACAGCTTCGCAACTTCCCACATTGAGGTAGGAATCCTTATGGTCCGCTGGCTCACCGGTCTTCAACCCTTTGGCGCTCTCTGCATGCGTCTCGTGCTCGGCGTTGCCATGTTCGTTCACGGCTGGGCCAAGGTCGTCCCTCTCGGCGGCTTGCACAGCCACGATCTGTTCTCCGGCATCAATCACTTCGCCCACTACGTCACCACCCTCGGCCTGCCCCACTGGCTCGGCTACGTCTCCGCGCTCACCGAGTTTCTCGGCGGCATCCTGCTCGTCGTCGGTCTCTTGACCCGTTTCGCCGCCTTCATGGTCGCCAGCAACATGCTGATCGCGCTCCTCTTCGTCAACATCCACCAGGGCTACCACGGATCCGAGTACACGCTCGCCCTTATGGCCCTCGCCCTCATGATCCTCTTTCACGGAGCCGGCAGCGCCGCCCTTGATCGCAAGCTGGACCTCGCCTAAGTTTCAGATCTCAGATCCAAGACAACCGCTGCACCAGGGTCACTTACCGCTTAATGGCGTTAAGGCCCCCGGTGTTCTGGAGGCCTCACAAAAGGTGGGGAGGGTTTTGCAGATAGGGGAAGCCGAAACCGTGGGGACTGCTGATCTCGGCGTTTGGTTGTTACACTCAATAAGACGCTGGCCCAGACAAAAAGTTGCTCGTTTTTGCTTCCGAAAAACTGTTTTTTACATAATCATACAAAAAAAGGAATTTTCCGAAAAAAGGGCCACCGGGGTGGCCCCCGAAGGCCCGCTCACCCGAAGTTCAAAAACTGCTCCGGCGTCACCTGTGAGCCCGGAAACACCCGCTGCATATCCTGGGCTCCGAGCGTCTTGTACGCCGCCTCGCCCAGCACATTGCGAAAGTCCGTCGTCACCGCAAGGTCCCGTCCTTCATTAAGCTGCTCATTCGAAAGCCCGGGCCACCGGCCATACACTTTCCCGCCCCTCACCCCGCCGCCAAGCACAAACATTACATTCGCGTGCCCGTGATCGGTCCCGCCCGTCCCGTTTTGCCGCGCCGTTCGGCCAAACTCTGACATCGTCACCAGAGTGATGCTCTCCGACCGCGCTTCCATATCCTTCCAAAAAGCGGATACCGACTCAGAAAACTCCTTCAAACGCGCCGCCAACTGCCCATTTGTCCCTCCCTGGTTCTGGTGCGTATCCCATCCCCCAATATCGGAGAACGCCGCCTCCATGCCCAGGTTCGCCTTCATCAGTTGCGCAATCTGTTTCATGCTGTTGCCAAACGGCGTGTTCGGATACAGCACCCCCGTCGCCGGTTGGTACTGCGCTGGATTCGCCGACTTCAGCATCTTCACCGCCTCGAACATCTCCTGCCCTGTCCCATGCAGTACCGTGTCCGAACTCTCGTCGTACATCGCCTCGAACGCATTCGAGAGCGCTGACGTCTGCCGCCCCCGCCCACCCACTGAGAAGTCCGCCACGTTGCTCACCGCAATCGCCGGCACCTTCCCCTCAAGCGTCCGCGGAACCTCCATCCCCAACGCCACCGCGCGAAACTCCGACTGCGCCCCGGCCACCCGCTGGTCCTGCAGCGCCCGGTTCAGCCACCCATCCGGCGTCGCCTTCACCCCCGGCGTCCCACTCTCCATATAATCCTGCGCGTCGAAGTGCGACCGCGACATATCCGGCGACCCCGCCGCATGGATCATAGCCAGATGCCCCTGGTCATAGAGCGGCTTGAACGGCGCCAGCGCCGGGTGTAGCCCAAAGAATCCATCTAGGTCTAACACCTCGTTCGGCCGGATCGCGATTGTCGGCCGCATCGCGTAATAGTTATTTTCACGATATGGCACCACCATATTCAGCCCGTCCGCCGCGCCGCGCTGGAACAGCACCACCAGCTTCTTTCCATGCGCAGAGGCAGTCGTCATCTCCGCCATCACGCTCCGGGCCAAAAACGCCGGAATCACCGACGTCCCAAACAGCGCCAAGGCACCGTTTTTCATGAACCCGCGCCGCGAGACTGCCCGCCGTATCCGGTCGCGCCCCCCCATATCGCAACCCCAATCGCTCCGGTCAAATCGCGTGGCATCCATACTGCTTACCTCATAAGGTCTGTGCATCGGAGTGACGTGCCCTGAGCCCGCTGCCTCTTGATGCAAACGCCGTTTCACCCCAAAAGTTGCCGATGGCCCAGGAATCCCTATTCGGCGCGGCGAAGAATTTCCATTTCGGACCGCCGTCACCCACCCCAAAAATCCAAATCCCGCCAGCCTGAAAACTTAGCGCCCTCGCTTGACATCGCTCTTCGCCGAGGCCAAAAATGGCGCCATCCGCACGAAGGCGCCGTCCGCACGAAGTAGGAGGGGCGCGGAAGAAGCAAGGGAGGAGCAATGAAAAAACTGACGACTGCATTCGGCACACCGGTTGTCGACAACCAAAACATTCTCACCGCAGGCAAGCGCGGCCCGGCGTTACTCCAAGATGTATGGTTCCTTGAGAAGATGGCGCAGTTCGATCGCGAGGTCATTCCCGAGCGGCGCATGCACGCCAAGGGCGCCGGCGCATTCGGCACCTTCACAGTCACCCACGATATCACCAAGTACACCAAGGCGAAGATCTTCTCCCAGATCGGCAAGAAAACCGAGATGTTCGCCCGCTTCTCCACCGTCGCCGGCGAGCGCGGCGCCGCCGACGCCGAGCGCGACATCCGCGGCTTCGCCCTCAAGTTCTACACCGAAGAGGGCAACTGGGATCTCGTAGGCAACAACACCCCCGTCTTCTTCTTCCGCGATCCCCTCAAGTTCCCTGATCTGAACCACGCCATCAAACGCGATCCCCGCACCGGCATGCGCAGCGCCGACAACAACTGGGACTTCTGGTCGCTCCTGCCCGAGGCCTTACATCAGGTCACCATCGTCATGGCCGATCGCGGCATCCCCAAATCCTTCCGCCACATGCACGGCTTTGGCAGTCACACCTATAGCTTCCTCAACGCGGAGAACAAGCGCTTCTGGGTGAAGTTCACCTTCAAGACCCAGCAGGGCATCCAGAACCTCACCGACGCCGAGGCCGTCGAACTCGTCGGCCGCGACCGCGAGAGCAGCCAGCGCGACCTCTTCGAATCCATCGAGCGTAACGACTACCCGCGCTGGACCCTCTATGTCCAGATCATGAACGAAGAGGACGCCAACACCTACCACATCCACCCCTTTGACCTTACCAAGGTCTGGCCGCACGCCGATTACCCGCTCATCGAGGTCGGCGTCATGGAGCTCAGCCGCAATCCCGAAAACTTCTTCGCCGAGGTCGAGCAGGCCGCCTTCTCCCCCGCCAACATCGTCCCCGGCATCGGCTTCTCGCCCGACAAGATGCTACAAGGCCGCCTCTTCTCCTACGCCGACACGCAGCGCTACAGGCTCGGCGTCAACTACAACCAGATCCCCGTCAACGCCCCCAAGTGTCCCGTCCACAGTTACCACCGCGACGGCGCCATGCGCGTCGACGGCAACATGGGACGAACCCCCAGCTATGAGCCTAACCGTCACTCCGAGTGGCAGGAGCAGCCTGACTTCTCCGAGCCGCCCCTCGCTCTCACCGGCGCCGCCGACCACTGGAACTTCCGCGAGGATGATGACGACTACTACTCGCAGCCCGGCAACCTCTTCCGCATGTTGAAGCCCGACGCGCGCCAGCGTCTCTTCGAGAACACTGCCCGCGCCGTCGGTCCAGCCTCCAAAGAGGTCCAGCAGCGCCATATCGCCAACTGCCGCAGGGCGGATCCCGCCTACGGCACCGGAGTCGAACACGCCATCGAAGCACTCACCGCCACCACCCTCCAAGAGGTTGGATAGCCGCCGCGCCAACCTGCAGCACTCCCCCAAAGAAACTCCCAGCCCCATGCCTCACGTATGGGGCTGAGTTTTTGCTTCAGAAACCCTACTTAACTGCCGCGTTTCTAAAGAAATCCTCATGCTGGGTCGCCTGGGCCGACCAATTTCGGCCGCTCACCTGCTGCCTACCTGCAAAAAAGAAAGGGGGGGCGGATGGGTCAACCAAAGGACGATCTCCTCCACAAACAACCCGCCACGCTCGATCCCGCCGACTGGACCGCCTTCCGCTCGCAGGCCCGCCACATGCTTGACGACATGCGCGAGGACACCCAGACCGATCTCTCGCGCGGCTTTGCTGCCTTGAAGATCTGGTTCTCGCCGCCCTCGCCGGAGCCCTTGCCGTCGTCGCCGACACCCGCGCCCCCGTCCTCAACCCGCCCGCCGCCGTCCTCGGCACCGGTCGCTGCACCGTCGCCCAACGCCTCGCACACATCCCCGGCGTCCGCACCGCCAAAACCGTCCTCCTCCCCCGAACCCAGCTCCTCACCCCCGGTACCGGCCCCCTCCTAACCGACCAAGGGCTCCACTTCCCTCTGCTCCTGCGCTCCCAGGCTTTCACGGCGGCGACCACTTCCTCCGCGCCGAATCCCTCGCTGATCTCCCCGGCGACGACCTCCTCGTCCTCGAGTACCTCGACGCCCGCGGCCCCGACGGTCTCTCCCGCAAGTACCGCGTCATGTTGGTTGACGGCCGCCTCTACCCGCTCCACGCCGCCATATCCCGGTACTGGAAGATCCACTACTTCAGCGCCGACATGACCGACTCCGCTGCCCACCGCGCCGAGGACGCCGCCTTCCTGGACGATATGCCCGGCACCCTCGGCCCCAAGACCCTGGCCGCCCTCCGCCACATCCAGTCCACCCTCGGCCTCGAATACGCTGGCATCGACTTCGGCCTTAGCCCCGCCGGCGAGCTTCTCCTCTTCGAGGCCAACGCCACCATGGCCGTTATCCTCCCCGACAAGGATCCCCGCTGGGACTACCGCCGCGCGCCCGTTGAGCGAATCTACAAAGCCGTCTGGCACATGCTCGCCGTACGCAGCAAAGCCACCCCCGCCCTTCTCTCAGACCTTGCCGGTGCCCGCACGCGTCCCACCCTATGACCACGAACCTCCGACGTCGTCGCGAAAAAATAACCACTGCGACGCAGCCCACTACCGATCGCGAGTCGCCATTGGAGTTCCTTTCGATCTTCTGTGAACTCCCCAAGTTGCTTCAGATCAGAATGGCCGCTTGCCCCGTGGCCCACACCAATTTCGTTGCGATGCTTGCTGCTCGCTACATCGCCACTAGCTTTACCAAGTCGGTTGCATGCTCCGCTGAGGCTCACAATCGCGATGATGGCGTTATTTGCATCGGTTGCGGACACGCTGCTTCACCAGCTCTTCTTGATTAGACCGTCGACGGCGACGCCTCCGCTTTGATCACGAGTGGCGCTCACAGCAAACCTTGGGGAGACTTGGTACTGTCCTTGAATAATCTGGCTCTGCGTCGAGGCGACGTTGCTTGAGAAGGTTACGAAGAGGTTCCCGGTTACCCGCTGCTGGATGGTGATGTTGGCGCCGGGAGGACCTTGGTTACTGGTCCCCGAGAGGACGGGGCTGATGGATAGTTGGGAGATGCCGGCGACCTTTGACAGGCGGCTCGTCACCTGGCTACTGACCTGTGAGGCAACCAGGGACTCGGCCTCCTCGTTTGCCGGCGTCGAAGGGTTGGCGGAGTTGGCCTCTGTGGTCTGACCGAAGGCTAAAAGGTTGATAATGTCCGCCGAGGGCAGTGCGGGATCGGAGCTGTAATCGGTGTGCAGTTGCGCCATGGGGCCGCTGAAGCGGAGATAGATATCGTACTGCTGAACTGTAGTATTCAGAGTCACATTTACGACCGGTTCGGTCTCGGAGGGATTGACAAATTGGATCGTACCTCCGGTGAGGACAAAGCGGTCGCCATTCAGGATGATATCGCCACTATTGAGATTGACGCGCCCGAGGATGACGGGCTCAGCCGCAGTGCCGCGCACCTGCAGGTTCGCGGAGCCGCCGATGCTGAGTGTCCTGCTGGCAAGGTTGACATCGCTACTGGAACGAAGCGCAATATTCAACCGAATATTCTGGCTGATGCCTTGGGCCGGGGGCGGCGAAACTCCGCCGGAGAACTGGCTGATGAAATTTGTCAGATCGAAGGCCGGAGTGAAGGAGAGATCGGACAGTTCGACCGAGCCTCCGAGGGTGGCGTTCTCGGTAGTTCCAACGAGGCGCAGGTTGGCGTCGATTCCTTCGCGCACGCCCTCAGGGTAGAGCAGGCGGATGCCCTGAGCGGCGACACCGAAGTCAAACTGGAGATTTGACTGGTAGGCGACGCCTCCCTGCGCGGTGACGGTGCCACCGCCAACTGTTCCTCGGAACTTACTGATGCTCAGTCGATCCTTGGTCAGCGTAAGTACGCCGTTGCCATGCTGCAGCCCGACTGGCAGATCGCCAGAGGCAAAGCTCGCGTCGACGATGTCGATCTCTCCACCGATGTTGGCGCTCGCGGGCGCGCCATAGGAGTTGAGGTTGAACTTCACTACGCCGGAACTTCTGACATCAGGATCGAAGAGCTGCGCTAATTCCAGGTTTACCGTACCGAGAACGAGCACGGACATGGGAGCGCCGTGGGTAGTCGGAATAGAGCCTTGCAGCTGTAGGTCAGTATCGGTTCCATGGATACTGGTGCGCGCGAGATCGATCACACCATTCTTATAATCAATGTGGACGGGACTGGTGGCTGCGAGCTGCACGGCGTTGTTGTATGCAACCTTCAGCGTGGGGATGGTCACATGGGCTTCGAGCAAAGTTTTGTTCTTCAGCGGTCCCCTCAATGTGGCGTGGAGTTCTGTCTGTCCGCTGAGAGCCGCGGCCTGCGCGGGAGCGTAGATGGCGACGAGCGGCTGGAGTGGAATGGATTGCGTGTCGAGGGTCGCATCGGCGAGATAGTCGCCGGTGAGTTGAACTCTGGCCTTCACCTGAATTGAGGTGTTCACGGCGGAAGAGGAGAGCGTCGCACTAGCGACCTTGTCCGCCATGTGCATTTGGAGATTGATCCCGGTGATCGTCTGTTTTTGGGCGACCAATTGTGGAATCTGCAGGGACGCCTCCAGTTCGGGATTGTCGAAGCTTCCCTGCCCCTTCGCGTTGAGCGCCAAGATTCCGGCGAAACCAATACTCTCGGCCTTGACTGCCTGCAGCTTGTCGAGCCGAATGCCGGGGGCGGTGAGCTGCGCCGTGTAGGTCCTCGCCTGCGGGCATACGCTGACCTGGCCGTGGAGACTGCCCGCCGGAAGCTGCACAGCGAGATTGGCCTGAACCTGGTCGCCGGTTCCCGAGAAGTTTACGTTCACTGACTGGATGGGCTCGGCATAAGCGGTGACGCTGGTGAGGGAAAGTGTGCCTTGGCCGATCGGGCTCAACTCCGTGCCGTGGAGTTGCACGTTCACGTTGAGAGCGCCGGTGACGGGTAGCTGAGAGCCGGAGATTTTAATCAGATCGGCGATATTCAGTTGCGAAGCATTCATGTCTACCGCGAGCAAGCTTTGCTTGGTGAAGGACCAGTTGGTCAGGCCGGTTGAAGCATCGAAGGTGATGCGGCCGCGCGATGCCGGCTCCAGATCAGTGTTCTTTAGACTCGCGAAGGAAGGGCTGACATCCACGTTGGTTCGGAGTGTCCTCCACTCGGATCCTGCTATTTTGAAGTTTGCCGCCTGGAAGTGGCCTGTGAGGTGCGGAGCCTCGGTTGATCCATGTACCATGCCCTGGAAGGACGCGGTACCGGCCAATCCGAGTGCCTGTGCCGGATGGCCGGCCGTGCCGGTGCGGAAGAGGTCTGCAACGGCCTCAACCTCGCCTAGGTCATTGGCTTGCAGCTTCAACGCGAGACTGGATCGGTCGCTAACGGTGCCCTCCATTGTGAGGCTCGTCTGCGGGGTCCGCAGGTAGCTTCGCGCGAGCGTGATCTCCTTGTTGGCGGCGCGATAAGTCCCGTCTATCACGCTGTCGAGGGGAACGACAGTGACGGTCGCGCCTGCGTTTCCGGTGCCCGTGATGCGCCCCTTGATGGCGACATTCGTCTGCGCGACGAGTTCGTCAAGCGTCTTGCCCCAGGTGGCGTTTGCCTGCGCATCGAGCGTCCCATAGACGGCGAGGTTACGTGGGATCGTCGCGCCTCCGAAGACACGTCTGAGTTGTGCGAGCGAGATGCCGCGCAGCCCCGCATGGACCTCGGAGTGAGGGTTTCCTGAGAGGTCCGTCATTTTCGCTGTTGCTGTGAGTTGGCCACCCAACAGACCCGCGTGAAGGTCTGGAAGGGTGACGGTGCCGTTCGCCACCGAGTAATCGGCGAAGAGGTTGTCGATCCGTACATGCATCGATGGGGCGCTTATCTCCAATGCTTTGCTACTTACGTTCCCGTTTACCAGCAGAGCATCGAACGGCGGACGGTTGGCGATCGGATGGTAGATGACAACGCCTGCAGCATGCACGAGGCCGGTGGGCACCGAGTGATCGTTGAGGATCTGACGGACCTGAGTTCCATCAATGAGCGCGTCATAGGTAGCCTCCACGTTGGGTTGGCTGTAGTTCTGGACTGTAGCGTTGACGAGCAGTTGTGTGGGTCCGCTGGTGAGCTTTGCCCGGGTGAGACGAAAGGTGCTGGGTGTCGCGTCGAACTGTGCGTCAAAGCTGTGAGGGATCGATCGCCAGGTTCCGGACACCAGATGGCCATCGGAGTAGGCTAGTCTGCCCGAGTACTGCTGGAGTGCACTGTTGAAGGCGGCGCGAAACTCGACATCGTGGAGGTCGGCGGCGAGCGCGCTCCTTTGATTGTTGTAGTAGCTTTCGCCGTCGTCGAGCACAGCGTGCCGGATACCGAGATCGAAGATACCAGTATTGCTGCTTCCACTGCTCTGTAGAGTGGGGATGTTGGAGACACCGTGCGTATCGACGAAGAGCTTCACTACGGGGCGATCGATGATCAGAGAATCGAGATACCACTTCCGCTGCAGGATAGAGACAACGCGAACGCCCATGTGAACATGCTCAATTTGCAGTAATGCCGGGCTAATATGGGGCTTCGCTCCGTCGACCGTAAGGCCGTAGAGGTCCAGGCTCAAGTTATGGAGGCTGATGTTGAAGTTGTTGAGTGAGACCGTTGTGCCGAGACGGCTACTCGCTTTTTGTTGGACGACGGCGAGCACGTAGTCGTGGAAACGTTGGCTATGCAGGAGCACGTCTATGGCTCCGACCGTCATCGTGAGGAGAACAAGAAGGCCGGCGAAAAACCAGCCGACGACCCTCCATATGAGATTGTAGGAGCGGCTGAATTGCTTTTGTGCCAAATCGGGTTCGGAGTTGTGGTCCACTCAACTCACCTCAGAATGCCTGTCCAATGCTGATGAAATATTGAGTAGCGGCGATGCCCGGAACCGGATTGAGATTGCGCCCAAGGTCGATCCGCACAGGGCCAACAGGCGTCGCGTAGCGCAGTCCAAAGCCTACATTGTTGGAATAGAGCGCGGTAAATTCGTGAAATCCCACCGAGGGAAAGACACCTCCGCCGTCGTAGAATCCCACGACGCCGAGACCCTTCTTGATCGGCAACGGAACCCGGAGTTCGCTGTTGATCAGCAGCAACTCGTTGCCCCCCGTGGGCACCTGGATCAATGTGCATGAAGTGGAAGAGCCGTTGCTGCAGACAGGAACCTCGCGCTGGGGGCCGGCTCCGTCGAGTGGAAAGCCACGTAGCGTATTCCCTCCGCCGGTGAAGAACTCTTCGCTCAGCGGAACCCTGCTGCCAGAGAAGGGCTGCGCCAGACCGATGCGGATGCTGTTTGCCCACACGATGTTATGAGAGATGGTTTTGTAGTAAGCACTCTGTGCGGTAAGCTTTGCGAAGTCGACGCTGGAGCCCAGCTTGGTGGTGTTGAAGTCGACTTCCACGCTCTGCAGCACACCTTTGTGCTCGTCCAACGGGTTATCGCGGGTATCGCGGGTGAGATTAGCCGCCAGCGTGGAGAGTCGAACGTGGAGATCCTGAGTAGGCACCAGTGCAGGGATTTCGACACGCGACAGATCTGTCTGACTGAAGCTGTAGCGCAAGAACAGCGTGTTCTTCTTCTTGGCGTCAAGTGGACGTTGGATCTGATAGCTCGCCAATTCCTCAACCGAGGAGAAGATCGGGTTCTCCTGGTTGCTCTCGAACGAGATGGAGGTGGTCGCCTTCCACCGGGACCAGCGAAGATTTGGATCAATATAGTAACCTGCGAGACGTTGATCCAGACGCCCCGCAAAGGTGGTGAAGGAGAGGCTCTCCCCTTTCCCCCCAACGTTGTTGCGCGTGTACTCAAAAGTTCCCCGGGGACCATAGAAGGTCTTTTCGTTGGTCGTGAAGGTGGAGGGCAGGCCCACAGGCGGAAGATTGGGAAGCGCAACCGTCCCGCTAGGGACGCTGCCGCCGCGATTAATTACCTCAAAGCCGAATCCATAGGTGATCTGATTCTTAGCGCTCTCATGCACCTTGACGAGAACATCTTCGTTTGTCTGGGTCGTGATCTCTCGCTTGGGATCGACCTCGGCCCAATCAAAGACGCCGGTGTGGTCGTAGAGTTGGCTCTCCGAGGTGAGCAACCCCGTCTCCGTGAGTGGTGCTTCCGGCTTGATCGATGCGATGTCCTCATCGATCAGACGCTGCCGGGTTCGCGAACGCCCGAGTGTAAGGACCGAGCCCGTAATGACACGTGGGCCTTCGGTGATGTGATACACCACATTGATTTGGTGGGGGTCCTCCTTCGACACGATCTTCGCGGTCTGACGGAAGCTGGCATTCAGGTATCCGGCTTTCAAGTAGTTTGAAACGATCGTGGCGCGATCGATTTCGACAAACCGCTGCGAATACGGCTTACCGGGTGCAAGGTTGAGGCCCTTGGGTGCGAACTGGCCCTCAGGGAGTGTGTTAGCGCCTTCGATCCTGAGTGAGTTCACCATATCTCGGGGGCCCTCTGTCACCTGAAAGACAACGCGAACATCCCCGCTTCCATTGAGAATCTTTGGCGTGACCTGGACGTCGCTGAACCCTTCGGATTGATATACGGCGACGAGGTTCTTTACGCTCGCCCGCACGAGTTGCTGACTGTACTTGCCGGGTGAGAGAAAGTGAGACTTCTGCACGGTCACATGTGGAATAAGATCGCCGCTCTTAATTTGAGAGTTGCCGTTGACCTGCACCTCAACAACCTTATGCTTGCGTTCCTTTGTGATCTGATAATCAACGATGTCGGCGCCGTTGGCCTGCTTCAATTGGGCGTCGACGCTCACAGCGAAGAAGCCCTTCGTCTGGAAGTACGAGGTCAACGCTTGACGGCCTTCCTGTACCGATTCGTCATCTACGCCTACCCCTTGGTAGGCAGGCAGGAGTGCTTTTCGCGTCCACGGCCACAGGTGCGCGCCTTGCACGGCTACTTTGACATCGGGACCCGGCTGGGCTGCGAAATGTATATCTGCACGATTGGTCCGCGCAATGTACTCGGCTCCAGAGAGCTTCACCTGAGCACTCAACATGCCTCGTTTAGCCAGCTTGCTCTGCAGATACTGGGTTGCCTTGTTGAGCGTGCTGCGGTGATACATCTTCCCGGGACGTATCGCCACGCCTTGTGCTCGGGCCAGTAAGGTGTGCAGATCGTGGGTGAGTTCAACCGTCTGTTGCGGAGTCGTGCCAACGATATCGACGTCGCCAAAGCGAGCCCGGCGGTTCAGGGTCACATGAAAGTAGACATCAGCGATTCCGTGGTCGGCTTCGACCCTGATCTCCGGGCGCACGGTCGCGTTGAAATAGCCCTCCTGCTGGAAAAATGTGAGTAGACTCTGCTGGTCCTGTTCTATCTCTTTGGCATTGAAGGGTGCCTCGGGCGGATAGTTGGCTACCTGCACCAGACGAGAATAGGGGAATTGCTCCGCCCCAGGAAATTCGAAGATACCGAAGTAGACGGCTGGCTCCAAGACCAGAAGCACACTGACTCCGTTCGGTTCGGGCAAAACCTGAAGTTGGACCTGCTCGAACTTCGTTTTCAAAGCGGCCACCGTTTGCTCGATTTTCCCCCTGTCGAAAGGTTGCCCGACCTTCTGAACAAACATGGAACTGAAAGAGGTGTTTTTTAGGTCGGGTCGACCTGCGATCTCAACCGAGGTGACGTTTTGCCCTTCATACGACGTCAAGATCTGCGCTGTCTCCGGAGATGTCTTTGGCAACTGCCCAGTGCCGGGTGCTTGCGTAGTTTGCGCGCGCAAGGAGAGACAGGCAGCAAAAATCGAGATATACAAGCCCATTTTGCAAGACGTCATGAAAGTGATACCCAGGGCGTCGATTTAGTGATCTACGTGACGCTGCGTTCAGATTCGGTTGGATGCAGGAGGTGATGCCCACGGTTTTATTCCAGCCATTGGCCGTTTTTGTGATTGCGGACGGATCATTATTTCACCAACAGGTCACGCCAGCGGTGAATTGAAACGAATTTGCGCAGGCAACCTCGTGAAGGTGACGAGGGTTGCCTGCGCCTGGGTTGCCCAAATAGGAGGAAGCATAAGAGGAGATACGGGGCAAAGACCGGCCTCGGCTGGACACAGTCCTACGATGTCGACTTGAGGTTTGGAACTGGATGGCATCGGCCTAATCGCTGCAAGACGTCAGATGGCTCCGTCGGGCCGCCCGTTGGCATCAAGCCCTTTCCTATCGGGAATCCACAGGCGGCGCCCTCGCTCCATCGACACGAAGAGCTTGCCTGCGTTCTCTGCTAATCCTGGCAAAGCTGTTCTAGGAGGCGGCGCCAGAGATTGTTGGGAGCAACCGGTCGCGGCGGTAAGTCATCGCTCCTCACAGCTGACATTGCGCCCTGGAGACCCGCAATGATAAACAGGATGGCAATTGTTGGAGACAGAGGTGGATCGCCGGTACATGCATTCGCGTGACGTGAACAGCGAGCGCCAGGCGTCCACGAGGAAGAGTGCGTTGAGATGAATCGGAGAAATTTTTTGGGGTCCGCTAGCGCAATATTAGCTATGCTTCCGCACCAGCTGCATGCTTGGGAGGTAGGAAATCGGGAGAGCGGGGCGCCGGACCACCATCTCCGGATCGCGCCGTGCACCCTGGAGATCGGCAAAGGGATCCAGGTGTCAACCGTTGCCTATAACGGTCAGGTGCCGGGCCCGATGCTGCGCTTGAGAAAAGACCGGTCCGTGACGATCGATGTCACAAATGCTTCGAAGAATCCCGATCTGGTACATTGGCACGGTTTGCGGACGGATCCTGTAAACGACGGCGCGGTGGAGGAAGGGTCGCCCCAGATCGCACCGGGAACGACGCTACGCTACCATCTCACACCGAATCCTTCGGGTACGCGCTGGTATCACACGCACGCAATGGCAATGGGCGACCTTTCGTTGTCCACCTATACCGGCCAGTTCGGATTTTTGTTGGTGGAGGGAGGGCCCGATCCAGGGACGCATGACCGGGAGGTCAACCTCGCGATCCACCATTGGGAACCAAGGTTTGTGCCCATGGTGGATACGATACGGGCGCAGTCGCAGAACGTGCCGCAGACCACCGGATCCGATGTGGGATACAAGTATGCCACTATAAATGCGCACATGCTGGGCGCAGGGGAACCGATCCGCGTGAAGCAGGGCGAGCGGGTCCTTTTTCGGCTGCTGAATGCCAGCGCTACCGAGAATGTGGTGCTGGCGCTGCCTGGACACCGCTTCCACGTGATCGCGATGGATGGAAATCCAGTCCCCAATCCACGCTCGGTCGAAGTACTGTCGTTGGCTGTTGCGGAGCGGGTGGATGCGATTGTCGAGATGAACTCACCCGGGGTATGGGTGCTGGGATCAACGTTGCAGCAGTCGCGCGCGATGGGGTTGGGCGTGGTCGTCGAATACAGCGGCCAGACCGGGGGGCCGGTCTGGCACGATCCGCAACCCGTCGATTGGGATTACACGCAGTTTGGCAACACATCGGGTATGCCCGCGGCGGACGAGACGTTTTCCTTGACCTTTCGCGATGCCGGCGCGCTGAACGGTTCGAAGTTCGACACCTGGACTATCAACGGCGACGCGTGGCCCAATGTGAAGCCGCTGCAGGTACGGCGTGGGAAACGCTATCGGCTGCTCTTCCGGAATGCGACGGGAGACCAGCATCCGATGCATTTGCACCGTCACAGCTTCGAGGTGACGCGCATCGCCGATAGGCAGATGAGCGGTCTGATCAAAGACACGGTAAATGTGATGCCTCTCGAGATCGTCGCAGTCGATTTCGTTGCAGATAACCCAGGCGACTCGCTGCTGCACTGTCATCAGCAGCTCCATATGGACTACGGCTTCATGCAGATTCTGAAGTACGTAGATTGAGGGATGCCTAGAATGAGCCGATCGGCGAAGATTTTTGGTGTGACTGCGCTTGTTTCCTGTCTGATTGGTGCTGGTTGGAGCTCGGCGGCGGTCGGAGGTGCGAAGGATCGCGGTGGCGATCATCGGGATTGGCCGGTCTACGGCGGCCAGGCTGCTGGAGATCACTATTCGCCCCTGCGCCAGATCAATCGTAGCAATGTGCATACACTCAAGGTTGCATGGACGTTCGATACCAAGGAGCAGGGCGGACTGCAGACGAATCCGTTGATCGTTGGGCGTTCGCTGTTCGCGTTCACGCCGACCCAGAAGGTCATCGCACTGGATGCGGCGACGGGAAAACAACTCTGGGTGTTCAATGCGGGTATCCCTGGATTACAGCCGACGCGAGGGTTGAGCTATTGGACCGATGGCAGCCATAGCATCTTGTTCGCCGGATTGTTGAGCTATCTCTATGCCCTCGATCCCGCGACAGGAAAGCCCATTACCAGCTTCGGTGAAGGTGGCAGGATTGACCTGCGGAAGGAACTCAATGAAAGGGACTATACGCAGTCCTTCGCTGCGCTGACCTCTCCCGGAGTGATCTACAAAGACATGATCATCGTGGGCTTCCGCGCTCCGGAGACGCAGCCCGCGCTACATGGCGATATTCGCGCTTACAATGTACGCACGGGTAAGTTGCGCTGGATCTTTCATACGATTCCCTACCCTGGCGAGCCGGGGTACGAAACGTGGCCGAAGGATGCATGGAAGGTGACGGGAGCGGCCAATAACTGGGCTGGTATGGCGCTCGATGAGAAACGTGGCATTGTGTATGTGCCAACGGGCTCTGCGGTCACGGACTTCTTTGGTGCGGATCGCATTGGCGACGATCTATATGCAAATACGTTGTTGGCTCTTGACGCCAATACGGGCAGGAGAATTTGGGATTTTCAGGGAGTGCATCACGACATCTGGGACCGCGACTTCCCTTCTCCACCGGCGCTGCTGACTGTCCGCTCGCATGGCAAACCGGTTGAAGCTGTAGCTCAGACTACCAAGCAAGGTTTTGTTTTTCTGTTTGATCGAGAGACGGGCGAGCCGCTGTTTCCCATCGAAGAACAGACGTTTCCAGCATCCTCCGTGCCCGGAGAAAAGGCCTCACCGACGCAGCCGGTCCCGCTGCTTCCGGAGCCCTACGCACGGCAGCGGCTTTCCGCCGATATGTTGACGACGAGGACTCCAGAGGCCCATGCCTGGGCGATGCAGGAGTTTAAGAGCTTCATTAGTGGCGGTCAGTTTATTCCCTTCAGCGTGGATAGGCAGACTGTCGTGTTCCCCGGATTCGATGGTGGCGGAGAGTGGGGCGGGCCAGCAGTGGATACGAAGACAGGTGTGATTTACGTCAATGCGAACGACGTTGCGTGGACCGGTGGACTGACCGAAAATAAGACCGGTGGCAGCCTTGGGTTTCGGGCCTATCAGAGCCAATGCTCCATCTGCCATGGAGGAGATCGTAAGGGCTCGCCGCCCACCTTTCCTTCGCTGATCGACGAGCAAAAGCGGCTTTCCGACGCGCAGATTACGGAAATCATCCACAGCGGCAAGGGCCGCATGCCTTCATTTCCCAATGTACAGGGCACTGAATTGGCATCGCTGCTGGAGTATGTAGAGACCGGGAAAGGCGAGGGCGGGACTGGAAGCGTCGCGCCGCCGAATACGGTCAATCGTAATGAGCTTGTGGGCGCACAGGTATATGAGAAAAACTGCGCTTTGTGCCATAGTGAGGACCTACTGGGGGCGCCGTCGAACTATCCCGGATTGCTCGGAGTTCGAGGGCGGCTGAGCGACCAGCAGATTCTGGACAACGTCCACAATGGAAAGGGCCGGATGCCGGCGTTTCACAAGCTGACGGACGCCGATACAACGGCGCTGCTGCGGTTTTTGGGCAATGAAAATACGCCTGCTGTGACGAATACCGCGATAGCTGCAGAGAACTCTTCGAAACGCGAGGTGGAGTCTACTCAGCTGCCGGTTGGCGGCCCTCCGAAGTACCGCTTTACGGGATATCGGAAGTTTCTCGATCCGGATGGCTATCCTGCTGTAACTCCACCGTGGGGAACGCTGAACGCAATTGATTTGAATACAGGCCGCTATCTCTGGAAGGTTCCGCTGGGAGAGTATCCGGAGCTTGCCGCAAAGGGGCTGAAGGATACGGGCAGCGAAAACTACGGCGGCCCCATCGTGACCGCCGGTGGAATTGTGGTTATTGCCGCCACCAACTTCGATCACACGATCCGCGCCTTTGATAGCAGGACAGGCGCGCTCTTGTGGTCGGGCGAGTTGCCGTATGCGGGCAACGCAACGGCAGCCACCTACATGATCGACGGGAGGCAGTTCATCGTGATTGCGACCAGTGGACAGCGAAATCCGAAGGGACCGCAGGGCGCAGCGTATGTCGCTTTTGCACTACCTTGACGGTTCCTTGGGGACACTGTTTTAACAGCTTAGAGCTGGCTGCGCGCACCGGCCAAGCGCGACGAGAATGGCCGGGCAAGCGAGCGGTCGAAAGGCTTTCCGCTAACGAATGTACGTCGTTCTTCCGTTGGAAACAGGATCACCGGTGGCACAGTAGCAGGAGCATTATGCTCCGTGAGGCCCGAAATGGGATCAATAACGGCTAAAGCCGGTGCATCCATGCTAGCTGGAATTTCCCCTTATCTAGCTGACTAAGAACAAGATAGCCGCCTGTCGCGGCATGCCCAAAGCTCCAGCTCCGTTCTGCAGCTATGGCTGCTCCCCATAGAAATATCGCGCATCGTCGTAAAGCAACGTAAAGTGGTGAGCATGCCGACCGGATTGTTGGGATCTTTCTGGCTCCGCAAAGCGCTGACTTGCCGCCGACGTCCAGCACACATTGGCGGCACCATTCCTCCGATGTATCGGCCGCCCAACTGCGACCGAAGCCAGTACTTGCTGGTCGCGATTATTCTCTGCTGCCTTCTCCTACACAATCCTCCTGCACACGCTGATCCGACGGTGTTGACCTCTGCGCGGGCCATTCATGAGCTTCCATTGGATCAGGCGGCGAAGGCCCTCCCGGTACACCTGATCGCAACGGTGACCTACTATCAACCGCAGGAGTATGTCCTGTTTGTCGAGGACTCGACCGGAGCCGTTTACATTCGGACGCGACAACCGTATCCGATTCATCGGGGCGACCTCGTTGAGGTTCTTGGGGTGACGGCGACGAGCTTCCGCTCGATGGTGGCTACAAATCCGCAGATACGAGTAATTGGCAGAGGCCAATCGTTCGTCGTGAAGACTGCATCCTACCATCAACTCCTCTCCGCGGAGTTGGATTGTCAATACGTCTCTATCCACGGAGTCGTTCGGTCCGCTAACCTAGAGCCCCAGGACAGCGGTATAGTCGCGCAGTTAGAGGTGCTTGTTCCGGGCGGCATCGTCCAAGCGTTCATCCAAAACTATCACGATGTGAACCTGTCACGGTTAATCGGCGCGGAGATTCAACTCTCAGGGATCGCCGGAGGCATCTTCAACGCGCGGTTCCAGCTCATGCAGACACGTCTCTACGTATCCGAACAAGATGAGCTTAAGATCCTTCGCGAGCCCAAAGTAAAACCGAATGACCTGCCGCTTACAGAGATCGATGACGTGGTGCAGACACGCTTCGTAAGCGATAAATCGAAGCGGGTCCTCGTCGAGGGAACGGTGACCTACTCGGAGCCGGGACACTCGGTAGTGATTCAGCACGGTAACCACAGCCTGCTCGCCCTAACGCGGCAGGTAGAGCCGATCAGACTTGGCTCCGTGGTCGACGTGACGGGGTTCGCCGAGAACCGGGACTACTCTCCTTCTCTCGAAGAGGCAGACATCTTTCCCACGGGGCGGTTTGAAACGGTAGTTCCCCAGCCGCTGAGCTATCACGACGCGATCAGCGGTGTATACAGCAACAGCCTCATCACGTTACGGGGTCGTATTCTTTCTGAGCTGCGCACAGAGAACTCCAACTCGATGGTTGTCATGGTGGATGAGCATCCAGTAAACATCGTACTTCCCGCCAGCATGATGCAAGCACGGTTCCCGGATCTGCCGCCAGGCACGGTGGTGAAGCTCACCGGAATCTGTCGGATCACATTGAGCGGTGGATGGGGTAGGCCAATGTTGTTTCGGCTGGATATGCGGCAGCCGAACGATCTAGAGGTGATCGCACGCCCATCCTGGTGGACTGTTGAGCACCTCCTGATAGTGCTCGGCACAGTGGTGGTGCTCTTCTTCATTATCATGATCTGGGCGGTGGTTTTGCGGCGCAGGGTAGCGAGTCAGACCGCTCAGATCGACCGCACTATGCGCGTAGAGCGCCAGCGAAGCCGACTCCTGGTGGAGATCAATTCGAAAATGCCCCTGGTGCAGCTTCTGGAGGACATCAGTTCTTCCATTGCGGGTCTGGTGCCGGATGTGCGGTGCTCCTGTGTTCTGACAGAGCAGAAGACAGGTCAGTCAGCATCCCCTTCGGAGTCAGGGGATGCTGAGGAGCGGACTCTATACGAGATTGCTTTTACCGACAGCGCAGGGACGCGCATAGGAGCGTTCCGCGTAGAACAAATGGTGGCGAGAGAGATGTCGGAGGAGGAACGGGAGACACTGTTGATCGGCGCAGAATTGGCCAATCTAGCGGTGAATCAACGCCAGATGTACAGCGAACTGACCCACCAATCGATGCATGACCAATTAACTGGACTGCCCAATCGGAGGTACTCCGACACGGAACTGGAGGCGGCGGTGCGGAATGCCGCCCTTCATGGCAAACGGTTGGCAGTCGCTTATATCGATATCGATCGCTTCAAAGAGGTCAACGATCAATACGGCCACAAGGTTGGGGATCTTTACCTGCAGCAGATCGCGCAACGGTTGCAGGCCAAGGTACGCAGCAGAGATATGCTGGCACGAATCGGCGGCGATGAGTTCTTGCTCCTCGCGAATACACCGAAGGGGCGTGAAGAGGCAGAGGCCTACAAGTTGCGATTCCAACACTGCTTCGACAATGTCTTTGTCATCGATGGCATTCGCATTCGGGGATCGGCGAGCATTGGAATCGCAATCTTCCCCGATCACGGCACGACCGCCGAGGAACTCAAGCGGCATGCGGACATCGAGATGTACTTCGCAAAGCATCATGCCCGCGCCGAAGAAGAGCAACCGCCGGAGGCTTCCCGACCACCCGCTCTCTTCTCGACCGCCGATCTCGAGACCGCACTTGATGCAGACCAGTTCACACTCTTTTATCAACCGCAGTTTTCTTCCTCTGGCAGATTGCGGGGGCTTGAGGCATTGATCCGGCTCGAAGATCCTGTGCTTGGAATGGTGCCTCCCGATTCCTTCATTGCGATCGCCGAAGCCACCGACTTCATTATTCGGCTCGGAGCCTGGGTATTACGACAGGCGCTTTCTGATGCCGTGGCATGGCAGATGGAGAGAATGCCGGGCGTTCGCATCGTAGTGAATATCGCGACACGGCAGATTGAACAGCCGGACTTCGCCGAACAAGTGGTAAGCGCGCTCAAAGAGTCCGGGATAGCTGGACAGTGCCTCGAATTGGAAATCACAGAACGAACGGTGGTCTCGGACATGCAAAACGCCGTTCATCAACTCAGCTTGATCCGCAGCCACGGCGTGAGCATCTCCCTTGATGATTTTGGGATCGAGCATTCCTCACTGAGTGTGCTCCACAAACTCCCGTTCGACACGGTAAAGATCGATCGCAGCTTCGTCCAAGCAATGGGAAGCGAATCAGGAGTGCTACATGTAATCGAAGCGATCGTGAGCCTTGGTCGCTCCATGGGGAAGCGAGTTGTTGCCGAAGGCGTGGAGAACGAACAGCAGATCGCCACATTGCTGCAAATGGGTGATATGGACTTCCAAGGCTACGCTTTTAGTCCGCCGGCCCCGGCAGACTTTATCGCCTCAAATCTGGAGGGGTGGAGAACAGGCTATTCGGTCCGCGAGCAGGAGGCGGCGCGCAGGCTGGCTTCGAACCTTGGGGAGGAGACCACAGCCTGATACGCCCGAAATGCCGGCTGTCACCGCCGGCGTACTCCGGATAGCGTTCTGGTTGACTCGTCTATACCATGTGTTCATGAAGTCACTTCATGGCAGGCCCTTCTGCCTTCCACGCATGCTCTGGCAGGCCGACGCCCACTGCCGAAGTGCCTACACGAGGGGACTTTTGCTCCAATCGATCAAGTCGGTACGCGCCGGGCTGCTTGCATTTCTGGTGACCGCGGTAGGTTTTGCTGTAGCCCCACCAGGCCTGAGTCAGATGCCCCCCGGGTCTGCACTGAACTTGTCCTCGATGGACGCTGGTCGGTCGGTTTCCGGCCAGGTGCTGAATGCGCTGACCGGACAGCCCGTACCTCGCGCACTGGTCCGGCTCGATGGCCAGGCTGTTCTGGCAGATCACGACGGCAAGTTCGAGTTCTCTGGAGTGAGCAGCGACGACGTCTACGTGCAGGTGACAAAGCCTGGATTTTACGAGAGCCTGGAGCCCGGGCGTGGGAACCTCGGACAGCAGTTCAACATTACAACGCTCAATCGGCCGATTGAGATTCTGCTCTATCCCGAGGGGTTGATCACCGGGACCGTGACCGCTCCCTCCGGAGGCCCAATTGCGAATGTTTCGATCCAGGCCCTGCGGAGCACAGTCGATGAGACAGGGCAACGCTGGACAGGGGCGGCACGGACGATCACCGATAGCCGCGGCAGTTTCCGGATGCCGGTTGCGCCGGGTGATTACGCCATCGAGACTCCCTATATTCCGCAGAGTCGCGATATAACAGGAGCGATTCTCCCCGTGGTGTATCCCCCGATGGGTGCAAGTATCGGATTGAGTTCCGTTCACATTGATAGCGGCTCGGAACAACACCTCGACCTGCATCCTGAAGTGCAACCGACCCACGCGGTGCATCTGCGCCTGGAGGCAAAATACACACAGGGCGTTCCACAACTGGAGGCGCGATCAAATAGCAGTCAATTGGCCATGATTCTGGAGACGCGGTCCTCTGGTCCCTCAGGTGAGGTAAGCACCGATCTTCCGAGTGGCAGCTATACCATAGCGGGAACATTGACTGGACACGGAGGGGCCGAGCACGCTGAGACAACCGTTACAGTGGGCGATCACGATGTTTCAGGCGCAGTACTACGATTCGAACCCGTGTCTTCCGTGTCGGTTCAGGTAATCGTAGACTCCGTAGCTCCGGCCTCTACTTCTGACGCAATGACCGATACATCCGCCCCCAACCCGCAACAGCTTGGGTTGTTCCTACATAGCAGCGATGCCACACCAAACCTTAGACAACAGGATTATCCTGTTCAGTCGGCCGCCAACGAGCCTGCAGGATTTCAGGCTCCTCCCGGACACTACAGGATCTACGCGCGCTCCGGAGGGCCTTGGTACGTCAAGTCGATCAGCATGGGCGGCACAGACCTGCTGTCACAGGATCTTGAGGTCGTCGCGGGAGCCGCAGGTGAGCCTGTCCAGGTCGTGGCCAGCGACCAGACAGCTCTCCTCAAGGGAACGCTGAAGCTAGACGGAAGACCGGTCAGCGCTACCATCTGGCTGATTTCGACTGGCACCAGCGCAAGTCCGTTGATCGAGCTACGCAGCTCCACCGATGGTAGTTTCAACCGGGCTCATCTAGCCCCCGGCAGCTATTTGGCTATCGGGTTCGAAAGTAGCCCGGGCGGCAACCTGCTCGATCCAGAGATTCAAACCAGCTACGCCACCTATGCTAAGGCTTTTCAGGTCGCTGCTGGAGAGACGGAGAACCTTGATCTTGATGCGGTACCCGCCGCGGAGTTGAAGCCATGAACTACCGCTATCCTACGATTGCGTCCCTGTTGCTCTCGCCGCTGTTCGCTATACCTGCAGCGAGATGCCAGAACGCATCTCCACCATCGTCCGGGCAACCCGTAGCCATCCAGGCGGCAGTCACTCCCACCGAGTTCCGAATCACTGGAACACTGGTAAACTCCGTTACGGGTGAACCCCTGGCGCACTATCGCGTGATGGCAGCTATGATCCCGGCCGCCGGCGTCCGCCACAGAGGCCTTCAAGGAGCCTTAAGTGCCTTCACCGACAGCGTGCAGAGCGATTCGACCGGACGGTTTGCACTCCTCGTTTCCTCCGCGGGTGCGTGGAGGCTGACCGCATCCGGCCGCGGTTTTCGCAGTCAGAACTACGAAGAGCACGACGGATTTTCTTCCTCGGTAGTGCTGACCAGCTCAGCACCCTCGGTCGATTTAGCGTTCAAACTAGCTCCCGATGCGGAAATCGAGGGAATGGTGCTCGATGAAGCAGGCGAACCGATCCGCAATGCCACCGTCGCGCTGCTCGAATCACGCCTGGCTAGCCCGGATCTCCTTCAACGACCATCACAGAATCGCGGTACGACACTGACGGATGACCGCGGCCACTATGACTTCGCAGATCTTGCTCCAGGAGACTACCTGATCAGCCTCCATGCGCGCCCGTGGTATGCAACTCCGGGTTTGATGACCGGAGGCGCGTCTTACTCAACGCCCAATCCGCTGGACGTGGTCTACCCTGCGATGTGGTATCCCGATGTGACGGATTTCTCCGCTGCGACGCCGCTCTCTCTGCAGGCTGGGGACCGCCGCGAGGCCGACTTTCACCCGATTCCCCAGAACAGCTTTCACCTGCGGATTGCAGCTCCTTCCAGAGCCAATCTCGTGCAGAACGAGGCACACAACCCCAACATCATCGAACTAGCACTCAGCCCCAACATCACCGAACTCTCTCCGGACGGAACTGAGCCCCATGTCCAAGGTCAAGTGCAGCGGGATGCGCAGGGGAACTTGGACATCTCTGGTCTCGCGCCCGGCAGCTACGAGGTGCAGACCGCTGGCTCGCCCAAAGACGCGGGCAGTCCCTACCTGGTCGATCTGAACGCGTCGTCACCCCGAGCAATCGACTTGAACTCCGCCCCCTTACTCTCAAGCGTAACCATCGCCCTCGACGCCGGCGGAGATCTGACGGGCTTGCAAATCAACCTGATCGATATGACTTCCGGACGATCAACCGCGGCACAAGTATCTGCCTCAAATTCCGGAAGCGCACCTCGCAGTCAAGACGGTCGCGCCATAGGCGACGGCTCCGCAACCGATGGCGTCGGCGGCGTGGCGGCCCAGGAACGCAGCGTGCAACTCCAGCCGGGCAGCTACGAAGTCGTTCTCAGCGGGACGGGCGACCGATACCTCAGCGGCATTACGGCCTCTGATGCCGAGGCGATAGGCCGTGTCGTCCGTTTACATGCTGGATCCGCGCGCTTGGTGCTCCATATGGCGAGCGGACGAGCTTCGCTCTCCGGCATTGCCAAGCTGCATGAGCAACCCGTGATGGCCGCAACCGTCTTACTGGTGCCAGCAACGTTAGGCGATCCGAAGGGAGTGGCTACGATACAACGCGACCAGACCAACACCGATGGAAGCTTCAGCCTAGACGCCGTCTTACCAGGTGCCTATATCCTTGTCGCGATCGACCACGGATGGACCGTCAACTGGCGTGACCTCACAACGCTGCGACGCTATCTGACAGGAGGAATCGCCGTCGATATCGCTCCCGGAGCCTCTTTGCGGCGCGACGTTGAGGCACAGAATCCATGATCCACAGGCCCGAGTTTGGCCGAACCGAGGTTTGTGTTAGATTCAAGTAGTCCGCTTCATCGCGGAGAGATGGCCGAGTGGCTGAAGGCGCACGCTTGGAAAGCGTGTATACCGCAAGGTATCCAGGGTTCGAATCCCTGTCTCTCCGCCACCTTTAGAATCAATGGTTTACCTGGAGCGGTGGCTCCCAAGGAAATTCTAAAGAATTGTAAAGCGTGTTCCCTTCCCTACGCAAGGTTTTCGGCATTTCTGCGTCCATCGGACGTGTGATGTGGCCCGGCCAGGCCTGAGTCCTCCCAGGAGTACAGAGGGGCCTCCAGCTCATCGCCAGAAGCCCTCCAAACCTCTTCACCCGTCTAATTCTGCGATTCAAGGCCGAGGTACTCTAACGCCCACAGCGTTGCGCCGAGGGGCCGCCCAATTGGTGGTGGCGGTGGAGTGTTCGCAATCTCATCCACGCCGAATGCGGGTGCGGGAGATTCGAACTTGCTCAAAACCCAGTTTTCGAGGAGCTTAGCTTCTACCGAACAGGAACTGGACTCGTATGAGGAAGATTTTTAGTGAACTGCTATCCGTCGCCGCCGCTCCATTGTCCTAATCAGCTTTGTCACAGGGGTCGCATCCTCGCAATAGCGACGGGGCACGTCTATGCGAAACGCCGTTTCATCAAAGCACCCATGCCGAGCAGACCTGTGCTGACCAGGAGGAAGCTCGAAGGCTCGGGGGTGACGGCCGTCCTGGCAACCTCGGTGACGGTACCTCCGCCAGTGGTCTCCCCGGCAAGAGAGTCCGGGGCAAGCGTCCCCCCCGAGGTGCTGTCATCGATCGTTCCCGCAATATCTTGGAACGAAAAGTTGATAGAACCGAATCCCGCATCCGTTCCAAAAAGGCGATCCGTTGCAAACGTTGCCCTTGCGATATCGCCGCCGAGAGTGAGAACGAAGGCGCTCGAAGACACATCGTTGAGGCCTGTATACACAAAAGTCGAGTCGCCATCGGAGGAGTCGATCGTGTCCGTAAATGAAAATGCAGTCAGAGTTCCCGTCCTAAAACCGGGGCTATAGCTCACGGTAAAGGAACCGTTTCCTGTGGCGGTTTCGCCTGCCACAGCCCCGTTTGTCGAAGCATACGTAAAGTCGAAGGTAGTGGTATCAGCATGAGCGGCGGCAGCCACGAGCAGACCGGCGGCAGCCACAAGCAGTTTCAAGCGCATGGAAGGCTCCTGTGAAGGCTCGCTCATATTAGTACGACCTCACCGCGATTACGCCGGATTGTTTCAGAATCTTTGGTCACCCGACTCCCAGTGACCTTGTGACGCACTCCTCCATGACTTCAGTGTGTTCTGACCGACCGCTGATGCGAAGCCGAGCTTTTTGGGATTCACTCTGGCCCGTTTTCCCAGGGGCAAGAATGCGATAAAGCCCTTGTAGACAAGGCTAACGTCCCTACCCGGGGATTCCCGGCATCATGGAACCAACGTGCCATAATCAAGTTGACCGTAAGGCCGCCCCTCTTTGCCCTTCACCTGATCCCGCTGAATGGCATCAATCAGGATGTCCCCGCCTCGCGCCATCCATGCGGCCAGCGTCCAGTTGATAGCGTCAGGTTGCCATTGAACACAGCATTGGCAACCTGCTGCATGTCGCGTAGGTTGTCGGAGCTCAGCTGGGTGGAAGGATAACGGGGCTTTGTGGTCTCGGTCTGGGGCTGCTGCTGAGGCTTTACGGAATCACGGCGATAGACGATCTCGAGCACGTTCTCATTCCCCTTCGACTGCTGTTGCTCCTGCTGTCTGCTGATCTTATCGGTAGGGGAGAAGAACGGTAACTGGCCCTGCGACTATGGCTGTTATAGCCGCGACGCCCCGAACAGGATCATGAGCCCTCGTACCGTACGGTGACGGCTCCCGGTTCAGCTTTCACATGTGTATCTGGGGTATACCCCAAACTAACAGCGAAGCCTTACACTTTTCCATTGCGCGGTCCTGCTCGCTGGCCGCGGTCACGTGCAGGACGAGCAGATGGCCCAGGGTATCGACCGCCGCATGCACCTTCGATCCCTTGCGCCGCTTGGCCCCGTCGTATCCGGCGCGGGCGCCCGACTCCGGCGTCGACTGCAGCGTGCGGCTATCCACAACCATCTCCGAGGGCTTCGGCTTGCGCCCGGCCAACTCGCGCAACAGCGAGCGCACATCCTCCACCATGATCTCGAAGACCCCGGCCCGCATCCAGCGCTGCGTCTGCTGATAGACCACCGCCCACGGCGGCAGATCGCCGGGCATGAAACGCCACTGATTACCGGTGCGCACAATGTAGCGGAGACC